>VOFB01004045.1_pt1 | contig 31740 bp, 30 predicted proteins | sample 5384141 | NCBI WGS metagenome assembly VOFB01 (sample SAMN12384721, study PRJNA508395) | human gut metagenome | isolation source: healthy gut A | host: Homo sapiens | reverse complement strand
CAAACTGTTCCCGCTTTTCCGGCTTTACTTTGGCAAGCTGTTTGTGGATGGGCTTGTACTGGTTGTACTGTTCCCACATCTCCCCGCGTTCGGTAAGAATGGCGATCCGGCGCTCAGCCTTGACAATCTTTCCGCGAAGGTCATAGGAACGGCTGTTCATAGGATTTTGCCAGTACGGGTGCGGGGAGTGTTCAGCTGCTGCCCGGCCTCCCACAAGGCGGTCAAGCTGCTTTGCTGTGTTTGTGGTTTTTCCGCTTCCGCTTTCGACCAGCGATAAAGGCGGGTAATGCGGGCTTTAATTTCTTTCAGCAGTTTGTTGTCGGCGACGATCTGTCGGTTTACTTCCCCCTTGTCGGTGCGGATACCGCGCTTTTCCATTTGGCTGGCAGCTGGCCCCAGATGGACAGAGGGAATTTTATCAATGCCCTGCCGCTTGTAACTGCGGTGGTCAATGCGCTCCGGTCTACCGGCAGATTCCAGCGCCCGGTTGGTGTAGGCTGTCCACGCTGCCCGCCAAATCTCCACATTTCCTTTATCGTTCCAGTCGGTCGTATCCTCCCGATGATTTTTCCAGCCGCCTTTCCCATCCGGGATACGCTGTCCATTCTCGTCCAGATCGTATGCCTTGCGGCACTTTGCGCCCCACTGTCCGTTTTCTTTCAGAGGCCGGAGCGTCAGCATGATATGGACATGAGGGTTGCCGGTTCCCTTGTCATGGATGGCAAAGTCGGCGCACATTCCTTTGTCTACAAAATTGTCCTTCACATAGGCACGCACAAGGGCAAGCTGTTGTTCGCCGGACAATTCACGGGGCAGGGCTGCCTCGATCTCACGGGCAAGCTGGCTGTCCCTTGCTTTCTCGATTTGCTCCACGCTGTTCCAGAGGATAGAACGGTCTGCAAATTCTGGCGGGGCGTGGGCAGGCAGCATGATCTCCGCATGGACAATGCCGCATCTATGGGGAACACCTCCTTTCAGTGCGGGGATAGCAGGCTCTGTGGTGGATTGCCCTGATGAAACAGTATGTCAACCCTGTGGAGCTGACCGCCGAACTTCTGAACACTCTAATTGAAAAAATAACCGTCCACGAAGCTGTCAAGGGCGAGGACGGAAGCCGTGAGCAGGAAGTAGAAATCTACTACCGCTTCATCGGCAAAATCGACTGACCTTTCTTTTTACCCAACAATATCTTTAACTCTGAGCGATTTTTTCCGTGATCCTTCTGTCTTAGTATTTTTTCCGTGATCCTTCTTGCGTTTCTCTTCTTTACTGGTGCGTTCTTATTTATACAAAATGAAGCAAATTTAGACGAAGCACTCTTCACCCTGGCTTTGGGTGCCTTTGCCATCGGGCTTATGCTTTTCCGGGACGGGATTCCGATCCTTCTGCTTGCCATCGCTCTACCGCCGTTACTTTGCAGACGCCCCCGGCAGCCGGCGAAAACCATCGTCTGTATCCTGCTGTCGGTTCTGTCCGTCCTCTGGCTGATCTTTGGCGGACACTTTCTCTGGTTCCAGTTATTCTAGCCTTTCCATCGTTTTGCATAATCTTTCCGTCCGCTGACGATGGCAGAATAAGCATCAAAAGAATTTTATTCCTAATTACTTTCCAAACAGTGTACTCAAAATTCCTCTCTTGATGACCTGGGCACCGGTATTGATCAGCTGACGCTCGATCTGGGCCTGTCTGCGTTCCGCTGCCTTTTCCTTCTTTTTCTGTGCGGCTTCCCATTCCTTCTGCTTCTGCTTTACGGTGGATTCCTGCAGTTTTGCCTGCTGCTTTGCCAGCGCTTCCTTATCCTTCTCCAGCTGTGCCCGCTCTGCTGCCAGCTGTGCCGCTTTCGCCTCATGCTCCATGGTATCTGTCAACACTTCGTAGGCAGAAATATTGTCCACCGCCTCATCGTAGCGTCCCATGCCGTCTCTCGCCATCAGATTCCTGCGCTCCGTCTCATCCACAGGTCCCATAAAGCTCTGGGGGCAGATGATGGAGGTACGCTGGGCAATGCCGGGCACGCCGTTCTCATCCAGAAAGGAAGTCAGTGCCTCACCTACGCCCAGTTCCATGATGACTTCTTCTGCCTTAAAGGCAGGATTGGCCCGCAGGGACTGTGCTGCTGCCCGGACAGCTTTCTGCTCCGCCGGAGTGTACGCCCGGAGGGCATGCTGTACCCGGTTGCTTAACTGTGCCAGCACGGAATCGGGAATATCACTGGGGCTCTGGGTCACGAAATAGATACCCACGCCCTTGGAACGGATCAGCTTTACCACCTGCTCGATCTTCTGCACCAGTATCTTCGGTGCATCAGCAAACAACAGGTGTGCCTCATCGAAGAAAAATACCAGCTTCGGCTTTTCCAGATCTCCCGCCTCGGGAAGCTTCTGGAATAATTCTGACATCATCCATAACAGGAAGCTGGCATACAGTGTGGGATTCTGCACCAGTTTTACGCAGTTCAGCACATTGACAATACCTTTGCCGTACACATCCGTACGCATCCAGTCATAAATATCCAGATCCGGTTCTCCGAAAAAGAGATCTCCGCCCTGATTCTCCAGAGGCAGTAATGCCCGCAGAATACCGCCCACGGACTGCTTGGAGATACTTCCGTAGGTGGTCAGATAGTCATCCTTGTGTTCTGCCACATAATTCAGCAGAATACGCAGATCCTTTAAGTCGATCAATAAAAGTCCCTTATCATCCGCGATCCGGAAGACAATATTCAATACACCTTCCTGCGCAGCGGTGAGCCCCAGAATACGAGATAAAAGCTCCGGTCCCATATCGGAGATGGTGGCTCTCACCGGATGGCCGCCCTCCTGATAGATGTCCCAGAAGCAGACCGGATAAGCCTTATAGGAAAAACTGTTGCGGATACCGAATTTATCAATCCTCCTGTCCATGGATTCCGAAGCCACACCGGCTGTGGCAATTCCGGAGACATCCCCCTTCACATCACACAAAAATACCGGCACTCCCGCATCTGAAAAAGATTCTGCCATAGCCTTCATAGTGATCGTCTTGCCGGTGCCGCTGGCTCCTGCGATCAGTCCATGGCGGTTACTCATATTCAGCGGCATATTCACACGCTGACCATCTGCCAGGCCCATATAGATCTGTCCGTCTGTATACATAATTGTCCCTCATCCTCTCTATTTTATCTCTATTTTCCTGCTGTCCTATCCCGTAGGGATATCAATAGAAGATATCTTCTACGACATTTTGAAACGTTTCTTCCCCGTCATATGCTCCACTTTCAGGCAGAATATCTCCGTCATGGCTACGACTTCCGGTCGGAATACGAAATTCTCCGTTCTGTCAGGATAGTACTGCTTCATCAGAAGATTCAATGCTTTCTGTTTTTCCGCATCCGACAGGATCTCTATAGTTCCCTGACCGATCACGCTCTCGTATTCCATGGTGCACTGGCAGCCATCTTCTTTCTCCGACAGCACCAGTCTGTGGGAGCAATCCATCTCGAAGCTTGCCCTGACATCCTTACGGATCAAGTCATATTTTTTTCCTTCTTTTGCCCCGTGAAAATAGAGTGTCACTCTGCCGTCCGTCTCTTCCATTCCGAAATTCAACGGCAGAAGATACGGATAGCCATCCTCATCATTCAGTGCAAGTCTGCACACATCACACCTCTTCATGACATCTGTCATTTCCGAAAATTCTGTAATCTCACGATCGTTACGACGCATTGTATTCCTCCTGTGCTGCATTTTGTTTTTCTGTCAATATCTGTGCGCCCGACAGGCTTTGCGGCATATAAATGCCGGGTAGGCCATCATTGGAATTTCATATACTCTTTCACAGATATATTTACTATAGCGCATAAACAAGATATAATGCAACTATATCCTTCCGTAAGGAATTTTGAAAGGAGTTTTATTTTGCAAAACAAAGTATCCCATTGTTCTATTTTCCCACCGGATCTCAGTGCTCTGACGCTGCATATCCTCGCTATGGCGTTCATGTTCTGTGATCACCTGTGGGCTACCCTCGCCGGAGATGCCTGGTGGCTGACCGGCATCGGCAGACTGGCATTTCCCATGTTCGCCTTTTTCCTGGTGGAAGGCTTCTTCCATACCCATGATAGGAAAAAATATTGCATGCGCCTGCTTCTTCTGGCCATTCTTTCTGAGCTTCCCATCAATCTGATGTACAGTGGGCTGTTATTCTACCCGTTTCATCAGAACGTGATCTGGACACTGCTCACAGGCTTCCTATGTATCTGGGCAATAGATACCCTACGGAAAAAATGTCCGGTCTGGCTGTGGATTCCGTCGATCCTGCTGCTATCTGCAGTGGGCTACGTGCTGGCAACCCTCTTCATGTTCGACTATTACGGAGAAGGCGTTCTGACTGTTATCGTATTCTATCTCTTCCATGGGAAAAATTGGTGGCAGCTTGCCGGACAGTTTGCCGGGCTCTACTGGATCAATGTCATGCTGTTGGCAGGAATGCAGATTCCATTACAGCTTTTCGGTCATGCCTTCGAGATTTCAGAACAGGGACTGGCGCTGTTGTGTCTGCCGCTTCTGTGGTGCTACCATGGACGCCAGGGCGCGCATAACCGTAAGATCCAGCTTGCCTGCTATGCCTTTTATCCGGTACACATGCTGGTACTGGGGATTCTGTCAAAGCTGATTTTTAGTTAAAATGATAATGCTGACAGAAAGTCTATTCCCTAAAGTAAAAAACTCCCGATGGAATCATTCCACCGGGAGTTCTATATTTTTACTCTAAATTAGTACTGCTTCACCTGTTCTTCGCCGTTCATGACACGCAGAGCGCCCTGAGCCAGAGCTAACAGCTCGTCCTCACCGGGATATACGGTCACAGGAGCGATCCAGCCGCATCTCTCTTTCAGCTTAGCCACTACATCCTCACCATATGCAATGCCCCCGGTGATAACGATCTGGTCTACCTTGCCGTTCAGCACACAGGCCATAGCACCGATGTCTTTGGCTACCTGTAACAGGAATGCCTGCTTCACCTCCGCTGCCTTGGCATCGCCTTCATTGGCACGCTTGGTAACTTCACGCATATCGTTGGTACCCAGGTAAGAATTCAGTCCGCCCTTGCCGATCAGCTTTGCACTGATCTCCTTCTCGGTATATTTTCCGGAGAAGCACATTTTTACCAGTGCTGCACAAGGCACACCGCCTGCACGCTCCGGAGAGAATGCACCATCACCGTCAAATGCACTGAATACGTCTACAACCTTGCCGTCCTCATGTGCGCCTACGGATACACCGCCGCCCATGTGCACTACTACCAGACGTAAGGACTCATAAGGCTTGCCGGCCTCTTTTGCATATCTCTTGGCAACTGCCTTCTGGTTCAGGGCATGGAAGATACTTCCTCTGGGGATCTCTTCCAGACCGGAATATCTTGCGATGGGCATCAGCTCATCTACTACAACGGGGTCTACGATGTAAGAGGGAACGCCGATCTCATCACCGATCTCTCTTGCCAGAATACCGCCTAAGTTAGAAGCATGCTGACCCTGTACACCTACTTTTAAATCCTCCAGCAGATCATCAGTTACCGCATAGGTACCACTGGGGATGGGCTTTAACAGACCGCCACGTCCTACGATCACGTTGAAGCTCTTCAGATCGCAGTTCTTCTCTGCCAGCAGATCGGTAATGATCTTCTTACGGAAATCCTTCTGTTCGAAAATAGTATCGTATTTGGAGATCTCCTCGGTAGAATGTCTCAGGGTTTCTTCAAATAATAAGTTCTCATCCTCAAATACACCGATCTTGGTGGAGGTGGAACCGGGGTTGATGATCAGACTCTTGATTGCCATTGTGTGTTTCCTCCTATATTCACTCTTATATTCGCTCTTATGCTTTACCGCTTTGTCCACTACAGCATCTATACCTGCCGACAGCAGTTCTCCCGCAGCTTCCACAGCGGCTTCGATCACGATATCCATAGCTTATTTCTGATTCTTTTTCATCTCTTCTGCTACAACTGCAGCCAGTGCCAGGGAGTATACCTTGGTCTCGAAGGTATCGGAACGGCTGGTCAGGACTACGGGTACCTTGGTACCGGTCAGGATGCATCCGTTCTTTACTTTTACCATATGTACGATTGCTTTGTATACCAGGTTGCCGGCATGGATATCCGGGAACAGCAATACATCTGCATCACCCTGGATCTTACGGTCGGTAGCTCCCTTATGCTTGGCTGCCTCGGGATCGATCGCCAGGTCAAGAGACAGCGGGCCGTCTACGATACAGCCGGGGATCTGTCCTTCTTCACACATCTTAGTCAGTTCTGCCGCATCTACGGTAACGGGCATCTTGGGATTTACAACCTCAACTGCTGCTAAAGGTGCTACCTTAGGCTCTGCAACGCCGCAGGCATTACATACCGGAATGGTGTTCTTGATGATCTGAACCTTCTCCTCCAGTGTAGGATAGGTCATGAATGCAACATCGGTCAGGAACAGAAGTCTGTCAATGCCGGGAATCTCAAATACACATACATGAGACAGGGTTCCACCGGTACGAAGGCCTACTTCCTTTGTTCAGTACGCTCTTTAAGAAGTTCTTGGAGTCGATCAGACCCTTCATATACATATCTGCACGGCCGTCATGTGCCAGCTTTACAGCTTTCAGGGAAGCTTCGATCATATCCGGCTCATTGATGATCTCATAATCGGAGAGGTCCATATTCAGTCCGGCTGCGATCTCACGGATCTTCGCCTCATCACCTACCAGGATTGCATCTGCAATGCCCAGTCTCTTGGCCTCATGTACAGCTTCCAGTACTGCACTGTCTTGTGCAACGGAGACTGCGACGGTCTTCTTCCCACACTCTTTACTTTTGCTACGATGTCATCAAAATTCATTTTCTTCCATTCCTTTCCGCCTCTCGTGGGCTCCAAGTATGAATACATTCCACACATTATTTGCAAAATCGCACGATAAATCGTGCTTTCGCTGCTGCGCAACTATTTTTGCTCATATGTGTGGCGGTGACTCTATTCGAGTCACCTAAAATCAAGCAAAACTGCTTTTTACATGCAAGCATGACAAAGCAGTCCCGCTTGATTTCATTGTCTTCCGAATAGTCACTCTAATCGTTAAAATAATAACACACTGGAATACAAAAATCAAGCTACTATGACAAATATAGCCACCTCTAAATAAGGTGGCTGATATCTGCCAGGGTCGGTACGCAGGCGTACAGACATTTTTTTAATTTTTCATCTGGCTGTGTCTGATCCGGCACCATCACGACCTTACAGCCGGCGCGGTAAGCACTCATGACTCCGTTGGGAGAATCCTCCACGGCCATGCACTCTTCCGGTGCCAGTCCCAGCTGCTTGCAGGCATAGAGATAAATATCCGGGGACGGCTTACCTTCTGCTACCATAGTGGCCGAAATCAGTTTTTCAAAATACGGCCGAAGTCCTGCCATCGCCAGATATTTTTCCGTCCGCTCCAGATCCGTTGCTGTGGCAACCGCTGCAGTGATATGCCTTTTTTTCAGATCTTCCAGAAGCTCCACGGCACCGGGCTTGCATTTGATGCCATCCCGGTCCAGTGTTTCTTCCATCATCTCTTTTCGTTTGTCACGCACCACATAATAGTCAAAATCTTCACCGTACCAGTCCTTGAGCTGTCTGGGGGCAAAGGGGCGTCCCAGACTGCGCATCGTAAGTGCCTGCTCATCTGTCATGGTATACCCACAGGCTGCCAGTGCCTTCGGCCAGAAAATACGGTAATATTTTTCGGTATCGATCAGCGTACCGTCCATGTCAAATAAAACTGCCTGAATCATTGTTATTCCTCTGCGTCAGCCGTCTGTCCGGCATCTTCTGCTGCATCCGTAACATCAGTACCTTCTGCTGGGCTGTCCTTTGAATCCCTTTCGTTTGTGCCGCTCTGGTCCTCGCCAGCTTTTCCGGCTTTCCGGTCACGTTTTGCCGCTTTGCGCGTCTTCCGGCGTTTTGCCGCTTTTTTCCCTAACAATACGATCAACAGGATCACGACTACACCACCGACGATGCAAAGTACGATCAGCAGTGTATGACTGCCCTCGGCCTCTACCGTGCGGAAGCTGCCGGGCACTTCCATGGTAAACTGTCTATAGCTGCCGATCACAGTGGATTCCACTTCCGTGTACTCTCCATCCTGTGCTACCTCTATGACAGTGTTATCCGCATCCTCACAGTAGACACGCAAGGTTGCTTCTCCGGTATAGTCCGGTGCATCCTCTTCCATGGAATTGGTCATGGATACTGTATAAGTATTTCCCTCTACCTGCAGATGCAATGCTGCATTGGGATAGAAGTTGCCTTCTGCCATAACCAGTGCCTTATTGTTATCGTTTTTCTCTGCGGAAGCAATGGATGCGGTCCATTCCTCATACTCTGCTTCCAGCACTTTATTACCGGTAATATCACTGAAATCATAATCCGGCCATACACCGTAATAGCCATCCTTCTCCGGTACTTCCGGAATCTGGTCTGCCGACAGATAATCCCCGTAACCGCATTTATAGGAAGCCACTTCTACACCATCCGCCTGGAAGGTAATGGTAAACTGTGAGAAAGCGTCCGGAACGTCTTTGCTGCAGAATTCCTGGTAGGACAACGGGGTAGCACCGCCCTGATAACCAATGCCGTCTACGCCACCGGCTCCGCCTTCCACATAATAGTTGCCATACAGAGTTCCATCATCACTGACTTTTCCGGCAATGCTGCCCTGGCCTTCGCCGGACATATCCAGATCATTGTACGCATAGCTGTAGAAAATATCACAGCCTTCTCCGGCAATACCTCCGATATTATTTTTACCGGTGATCCTGCCCATGCTGTAACAGCTGCGGATCGCATAGCTGGCAGATCCGGCAATTCCTCCCACATAGCTGCCTCCGGTACTCTCTACGGGTGCATAAGACTCACAGGAAATGACTGCGCCATATTCTGCTTTACCGACCACACCGCCGACATAGTCTTTTTTACCGGTCACGTCTCCAAGGTTGCGGCTGTCTCTGATGACTGCCTTGACCGTCTGCTCCACATCGAAACTCTCCGTTCCGGTTAAAGTGATATCGTCCTCAGGGTCAAAATCGTATTCCGTTGCCACCTGTCCAACGATACCGCCCACATTCGTATCGGCTTCCACCGTACCGCGGTTCACACATAAGGTGACCTTTCCCTTCTGGAAGCTGGAAGTATCATAGCGCGCTTCTTCGGTTCCTTCCGGTTCTGCGGTGTCATCCTCCGCATCGGGATCTCCGGGGTTCACCTCTTCCTTGCTGGCTGACTCATCCGAAGTATCTTCTACAGAAATTCCTTCATACCGGAAGAGATCATCCCGGATTTCGCTGACCAGATTCCGCAGAACTCTGGCCTGATCCATCAGCTCATCCATGTGGGCACTGGTGCTGTCTGTCCCGGCTTCCAGTACATCCCCCAACTGACCCAACTGGTCAAAAGCCTTGTCGAGCCTGTCATTCAGTGTATCCAGATTATCTTTGATACCGCCACTGCGATCCTTGGAAGCATTCGTCATGTTATCCAGATGCTTGGTGGCATTCTCTCCGAATTTTTTCAGTGCCGATTTATAGCTCTCCGTATCGTCCGGTACGGTGATGGTAATGTTTCCGCCACTGACGTCATGATCGCCATCGCCACCCCAGTTACCATTCCAAATGTCATTTCCACTGATGGTAACGTCATGACTGTTGCCGTTATTCTTGTCATTATCCGCCTGCTTGTTCAGATCGTCATTCAGGGCTTTCAGATCGTTGCTGACGCCGTTCAACTCTTGATTGTAAATATACCACAGATCATGAGCGGTCCCGGTCAGAGAACTTCCCGCATTGTTGGCATCCTTCAGGTTCGAACTGATACTCTTGGCAATACTGGATGCCTGTTTGCTATAGCTGCTCACATCTTTCTGGGTGGTATCCAACATATCCAGGAATTTGTCTGTCTCCGTATCCAGTTCCTTCAGCTTGTCACTGAGATACTGGATTTCCAGGAACGGCTCCATCTGACCCACGATACCGCCCACATCTTTTCTGCCCTGCACATATCCGGTGTTGGTGCAGTTCTGCAGATAGCCCTGATGCAGTCTGCCTACGATACCTCCGGTATTGTAGCCTACGTGCTGGTAGCCGATGGCCCCGGAATTGGAGCAATAATAAATCTTACCATCCGAAATACCTGCGATACCGCCGGTGTCCGTATGAGCTGCCACATTAGAGGTACTGTTGATCTGCTCCAGATTGTCCATGGTGATATCTTCCAGATCATAAGTCACTTCCGTGCTGTACGTATTGATATTGCCATTGTTGCTGCAGTTATTCAGAATACCGTGGTTGTTGCCCACAATACCGCCTGCGGAATGATTGCCGATCACATTTCCGGAGGATTCACACCGACGGATCTCTCCGCTCTCGGCATTGACTCCGGCAATACCGCCGACATCCGTATCACCGACCACATTTCCGGTAAATTTACAATTTTCAATGCTGCCATAGTTCACACCGACGATACCGCCGACCTGATCCTGACTTCCAGAGGGAGATACTTCCCCCGTGACCGTAAGGTTGCGAACTTTTGCTCCCTCCTGCACATAGCGGAACAATCCCACTGCCGAACCGTCTCCGGTCAGTTTCACATTGGAAATAGTAAAACCGCTGCCGTCAAAGATTCCTGCAAACGTAGGAATACTGAGTTCACCTGTCATGCTCAGAACAATGTCGTTCTGCAGCACTACTTTTTTATCTCTGGACCAACTGTCCAGTACACAGTTCTCCACCAGTTTCCGCAGATCCTCCTCCGTGCTGATCTCTATGACTGCATAATCCTGCTCCTTTATCGTGCTGCTATAACCGCTGCCGCCTCTGTACTGCTCATAGGTCAAAGTTTCTGCTGCATAGGCGGTGGCCGGTGTCTGCAGGATCAATGCTGCTCCCAGCAGGAAACATAATAATCTCTTACTGTTCATCTTCTGTTCCCTCGCTTTCTGCTGTTTTTTCTTTATCCGAAGCTTTCTTATCCGCAGCTTCTGTATCTGCTCCGGTTGCTTTCTGTCCGGCTGTCTCATCCTCCGGCAGCTCCTGGGCTTCCAGTCTGGGATAGTTTTCTTCCGGGGCATCGTCCCGCTCCTCCATCGTCACGGTATCCTTGGGACGCACCACCGCACCCATCTCACCATCAATGACACCGATAAAATCACCCTCCAACACACCATTGACATAACCCTTGATGTGACCGTTCATACGGATTCTTCCGGCGGAGGGCAAGGGCTTTGCCAGATCCCGTTTCAGTGTAAATGCTGTCTTCTGAATAATGATATCTCCGATCAGCAGTGTCTGCGGCAATGCCAGCAGTACCAACAAAATAGATGTCAGAGTACCACGACCAAGAGCCAGTCCGATGGCCGCTACCGCTGCATTGGAAGATACATAGCTGATAATAAATCCCGCAGATACCAGCATGGATCCGCTGGTAACAATGGTAGGGAACGCCTGGTTCAGTGCTTCGATGGCGGCTTCCTTGATCGGCATATAGGTCTTCAGATCCATGTAACGGCTGGTGATAACGATAGCGTAGTCGATCGTTGCACCCATCTGGATCGCAGATACTACCAGATATCCCAGGAAATATACATTTTCATTCAACAGATACGGCAATGAGAAGTTCATCCAGATACTACCCTGAATCGTTACAACCAACAGTACCGGCAGACCGGCGGACTGGAAGGTGAACAGCAGGATGATCATAACGAACAATGCTGTCAGCACCGTGATGATCGTATTATCCGTTGCGAAGGAATCGCCCAGATCCTTATCACTGGTGGCGTTACCGACTAGCAGAATGTCATCTATATTATAGAACTTTGCCACGGTATTACGGATCTGATCCAGTGCTGCTGTGGTCTCTTCTCCCTCATAAGGAACATTCAATTCCAGAACAAATCGGGAATTGTCTTCGCCCAGCAGCTGATCTTTCGCAATACAGATCTGGGAATAAGCATCCGTCAGAGTTTCTTCCAGATCATCGTCCAGTGTGATGTTGCCGCTTTCTTTCTGATCATAAATGAACAGGAACATATCAATAAACGGAACTTCGTATTCACTGACGCCACTGACCAGCGCACCATAATCGCTCTGATCCAGTGCATATGCCGAATACAACATATCCGCCACTTCAATATCCAGATCGATCAGTTCCGCAAACTGTCTGGGATTCAGCTTATCCGTCAGCATATAGCCGTCCATGGCCTCGATATTGCCAAGTCCCTGACAGGATTTCACCACATCCAGCTTTTCCAGAGCTTTCAGTGTCTGTGCCTCTTTTTCATAATCACCGTTGGGCACAATGACTGCCAGCTGGTTCACCATGCCGAATTCCTTATTTACCATGCTGACGGAAAATTTATTATCACTCATAGTACTGGATTCCAGAGTGTTGGTATCGTACACGTAGTTTGCCTTATTGGACAGGAAAAATGCTATAATAACACCTACGATCAGAATAGGCGGTATAATGTAGCGGGTAGCCACACAGAATTTACCGACCGCCGTGATCTTCGGCACGAAGCTCTTGTGGTGAGTATTGTCAATGGCCTTGGAAAAGGTCAAAAGCAGTCCGGGCATCAGGAAGAATACGGCCACCATACTGAAAATAATGGATTTTGCCAGAATGATACCCATATCATAACCAATTCTAAACTGCATGAACATCATGGCTACCATACCGGAGATAGTGGTCAGGGAACTGGAAGAAATCTCCGGGATTGCCTTACTCAGGGCCACGATCACGGCCTCTCTGGCATCCTTGTCCTCATGTTCTTCCATAAAACGGTGGGCCAGAATGATGGCATAGTCTACCGCCAGACCTAACTGCAGTACCACCGCAATAGAGTTCGTTACAAAACTGATGGTTCCGAACCAGTAGTTCGTACCTTTGTTCAAAATAGCTGCCACAATAAATGTAGTCAGATAAACCGGGATTTCCGCATAAGTCGTAGAGGTAAATAACAATACGGCTACGATAACCACTGCTGCCAACAACAGAATGACGATCATATCATTATTCAAGTCATCCGCGTCACGCTCTTCCTGACCGATATCGGAAGAATAGTAAACATCATAATCGGACAATGCATCCAATACCTCATCCAGATGCTGCTGTGTAGCTTCCGTGTCTGCTTCCTCATCAAAAGTGACAGACAATAAAGCCTCCATGTCATGATAATGATCCTCGGTGTCATCGAAATCCAACATGCTGACACCGTCCATCTCCTCCACCTGATCTGCCAGTTTCTGTGCCTCGTCAAACGTCACGTTACAGATCAGGATCCGGGCGGAGCCATACGTGGTAAATTCCGAATCCATCAGATCCAGTCCCCTTCTGGTCTCTGTTGTGTCCGGCAAATAAGTGGTCAGATCGTTATTAACCTTGACTCTGTTCATGGATAATACGCAAAATATGCATAAAACAATAAAGATCAGATAAAATCCTTTTCGTTTGTCTACAATGAGCGTGGCAAGTTTCATCATAAAGGAATTATCTTTTTTGTCTTTTTCTGCGTTGTCTGCCATAGTTCCCTCCTGCTTTTTCTCTCTTTGTACCCTTGTTTATGTATTTGATTTTATACACCTCTAGTTTAAAATGTTTTTGAACATCTGTAAAGACTTACTACAAAGATAAGAAATTGTATTAATGTCATTTAATGAACTTGTGTTGATTTTCTGCCACATGCAAAATATAATAATGGGGAAGAAAAAGCAAGCTACAGATTTTTTGTGATTGTTTATTTTTAGACATTTTCGTGATGTTCGTCTATTATTTTAGAAAAAATTCAGATTTGTATTACATATAGGAAATGATTTCTTCTTTTCCCGGAAAGGCTGGTGGATTGTCTTATGGAAAAAATGGATCGCCGTGTGCGCAAGACAAGAGCTCTCTTATTACAGGGGCTGGTAAAAATGTTAGAAACCCATGATATTCAGGATATCTCCGTCAAGGAGCTGACCGAACTGGTGGATATCAACCGCGGAACCTTTTATCTGCATTATGATGATATCTACGATATGCTCCATAAAATCGAGGATGAAATGTTCCTGGAATTTAATGAAATCATGGAGCAGAAACCGGTCGTTACCAATTCTCTGGCCTCTCAGGGGCCGTTGTTGGAATTCTTCCATTTTCTGGACCGGCACAGAGATCTGGCCAAGGTCATGATCGGGCCTCATGGAGATCTGGCTTTCGTCAACCGTCTGAAGGATCAAATTGAAAAGCGCACTCTCCAAGTTCTGGAAAGTGCGCAATCCGATGCCAACTATAAATATCTCTGCTCCTTCATCATCACCGGCTGTGTCGGTGTCGTAGAGACCTGGCTGAAAGAATCCGATCCCCAGTCTCCGGAAGAAATGGCAGAGATTCTCGGTGCCATGCTCTTACGTCAGCTTAATTTTGCTCCGGGGCCTGCATAGGCTGTGTCGGCTCCGGCATACCTACGCTCAATGAAGTCACTGTCTCACCATCCAGGAAGAAGGATACGGTATCGCCTACCTGAAGTTCGTCCAGAGTGGCATCTTCTCCGTCAATCGTAATGATCGTATCGTCATTGGCTGTGATAGTCATAGTATCTCCGCTGAGAGTTAAGGTCATCTCATCCAGCATGTCTTTCTCAGGTTTCTGACCGTTCGGTGCTTCTCCGTTGGGCGCGCTGCCATTGCCATCAGGAGCCTGGCCATCCGGCTTTTCTCCGCTGGGAGCTTCGCCGGTAGGGGCTTCACCATTGGGAGCGCCACCGTTGCCGTCAGGAGCCTGGCCATCCGGCTTTTCTCCGCTGGGTGCCTCACCGGTAGGAGCTTCACCATTGGGAGCTTCCGGCTTCTCTGCCAGTGCGATGGAGATCACATTGCCATCAATGGCAGTGATCTGGCCGAGATAAGATTCCACCTTCTCTTCACCGCTCTCCGTGCCCTCCGTCGTACTCTCCGGTGCGATCGTCTCCTTCTGTTCTGCTGATTCACTTGCTACGCTCTCCGTACCCGCAGATGTTGTTCCTCCGCATGCCGTAAATCCCGTCATCACCATAGCAGCTGTCAACACTGCACACATTACTTTTGTATTCACCTGGGGTAAATTCCATCTTCTCATATTCTCATTCCTCCTGTTCCATTAAAAATCTTGTGAACATTTCTTTCCCCTTATCTGCCTCTTATAATAAAAGACATCTGCGAAGGAATTGTGAGAAAAATGTGGTGATTCTGTGAACTTTTCAGGCATGACATCCATGTCATGTATGCAGTGTTGACAGTGTCAGATCATGTGTCGATTTTGCTGTTTTGTTGTAAATATTCAAGGAATGCGGTACAGCCTTCCAGAACATCCGCATAGGTTGTCCCAAAATCTCCCGTGTACCATGGATCCGAGATATCCCGTTCCGATCCCGCGTAGGAAAGCAGCTTCGCTACTTTCCCCTCCGGGTCTCCCCCGAATATCCGCAGCATGTTGCGGATATTCGCACCATCCATACCAATCAAATAATCATATTCCGCATAATCCGCTCTCGTCACCTGCCGGGCCCGCTTCCCCTCACAGGAGATCCCATGCCTCGCAAGTTCCGCCTTCGCCGGCGGATACACCGGATTCCCGATGCCGTTCCAGATTTCCTCTGTGCTGGTGGCCGCGGAGGCAATCTGGAAGTGATCGGCAAAATTTGCGTCGGATACCAATTTTTTTCATAACAAATTCTGCCATGGGGGAACGACAAATGTTGCCGTGGCACACAAATAATATTTTTATCATTGTTATGTTTCTCCTTGTTTTGCCCCAGAATGCCCTGTTTTGCAAGGGTTTCTGGGTTTCGTGTAGTTTACTCTGAAATTACAGATTGTGGCAAATCAGAGCAAGAATGAGCAAATTATTACTACCTGTTAGTAGTAAAATTGGTAGTAAAAGGGAACTTCTTACTACTAAGGGTTTTTCTGTTCATTCTGCATCAGCCCAAATACTTCATCCCATTCTTTCTCATCACGCCACTCATCATTTTCTAATATTACTGCTTTTCCGGCATCATTATACTTGGTATTATCTGACGCCATTTTATAAGATTTTTCACTATATTGAGTCATTATGTGTTCCTCATTTTTGCTCTAGATTGCCTCATCTTTAGAAGACATTCAGAAACCTCGTAGCAATCATGATTTTGCTCTGAAATGTGGGAAGTTAGCAATTCAAGGCAAGATTTAGCAAGTTGTTATTATTACTTAGTAGTAAAAATGTTTTTCTTACTTATAGAATATTTCAAGCAATTGACGCAGATTTCTTATTATCTTTTCTACAATCTATCAAAAAAAATCGATTCATCAATAGCCGATTTATACCCTGAATCTTCAATGACTTTTTCTGCAAATCTTTTCTTCTTCTGTAAAATAAAAGATAACAACCAAACTTCCATCCGTACAATTAGCCGCCTCATATGTTTTTATTTGCGTAAATACATGTCCTAAACTACTATTACTAGCCAATTTAAACTCAATAATATTTTGATTATTCATTCCCTTTGATACAATAAAATCAGCCTGCCCTCTTCCATTATTAGGTTCTGCATCTACTTTATACGAAGTTCCATACCATACAAACCTAAATAATCTTTGAATATCTTTTTCTTTTGCAATCTGTTTTCCATTGTAATATAAAGCTAAATATCCATCACATTCTTCTATAATGTGCTTAAAAAATTTCAATCTATTTTTTGCTTCTTCTCTTGCTTCGATATCTTCTTGAATAACATAACCTTCATCAATTACTTTTGCTATAAGTATCTTTGAGTTACTGTAGAATTTTCCAATTCTTCTGTACATTCCTCATGTGCAAGTTTGCTTACTTGTTCTGGATTATTCTCTACATACTTTATATAATAGTCATATAATTCAGGATATTCTTTTGCTAATTCCTTAAATGCATCTTTCTCTATTTTTTTAACACTACGCTCGTTGACACTTCTCTTATTTCTTTTTTGATTATCTTCATATTCAAGAATTGCTTTGGCAATATAATTATTAACGTATGTTCTTAATGAATCATTATCTATCATGCTTCTTACATCATCATAACTGTCAAGAAAATCTTTTCGATTAATCGCCGGTTCATCCTCTCTCAGGATATCTTTAGGAGTTAATAATACATATTCCTTCTTACCTTTTTCACTAGTTATATATGGTAGTTCGTACTCTTTACTCACAAAGCTTTCTGTTTCATAATTAAAGTATGCTTTTTCAACATGAAACTTTTTTATGTACTTTTTATCAAGATATTTTCTTGCAAATTCTTCTGTGTAACTGCATAAAAAGCCCTTTATTAAGTTTACTGTCAAATCACTAATTTTATCCTTACCACTTCCTTCATACAAGAGCATAATCTTTTCAATATGATTCGATTTAGTAATATTATTTGTATTTGTTGCAAACCTTATGTTTTTATACAAAAATCTTGCATATTGTTTTCCCAATGCAGCTCCCTTATTTCCTGACATTGAATACCCTAACCAATTATTAGGAACCTCATTGAATTCAAACCACGCTTTCAACTCTTTATTTGATAAGCCGTCACATGCTTTTTGATATAAGAAATGAAAATACTTTATTATTTCTTCATGTAGCTTTTTATATTCCTCTTTTTCGCTATTGAATATCAACATTGGATCAATGAACAATGGAATGTCACAAACAAAAGATATATCAACAGCACCATAATGCTCCACTACAGAAGAATCAATTCCATAATATTCTGAAAAAAACACTTGAATCCCTCCCATAATACTCATCTACAGCTTGTCATACTTTGCCGCACTTCCCTTTGCCTTCTCCACCGGATACTTCGCCTCGTTCTGATCCATCTTCATATTTACGATCTCATCCGCATCCAGCCCCAGCTTATCCAGCAAATTCTGGCTATATACAATAACATCCGCAAGTTCTTCTTTTACATGCTGTAAATCATAGTCTTTATCAGACCACTGAAAGCATTCCAAAAGCTCTGCTGCCTCAATTACAATTGATTTTGCAAGGTTTTCCGGTGAATGAAACTGATCCCAGTCTCTATCCTCTGTGAATTTTCTGATTCTGTCTATCGTTTCCTGTTTCATATTTACTTTGTCTCTCCTCTTTGGGTTGCCCTTTTTAATGCCTCTCTAAGTTCATCGTCACAAGCATAAATAAACATTCCATTTACACCACGGGTCATCAAAACACGAACTGCATGTTGAATCAATATTTCTCCAAATTTTTGTTTTGAACCATCTGATAATGTTCTGTTTTGAATCGCCTTATCATTACAGCTTTTTTCGGGGTCATATATTACTTTTCCATTTCTGTATTTAACAGAAGGTCCCAGAATAACTCCGGCATAATTTAAATCAAATCCCTGAATTGTAAAAGTAGAACCCACTTCATTGATTGTCTGTGGTTGTTCTGCCCAGGCTAAATCTTTAATCTGTCTCTTTTCTTTTTGGGAAAGTTCTGACTTTAATTCTCTATTCCAGGGTTTATGCCATGCTCCGATTTCTACTTCCCAATATTTTCTAAATCTTCTTTTCGCTTTGCTACTATATTCCCAGTCATAAGTTGCGATCAAACGTGATAATGCCGAATCCGTTTTCTTTGCCTTTTCCGTAATTTCCAGATCCAGTTGTTCCGGATCATCAAAAACCTTGATTGTATATCCATCAACTGTTTCCGGAAGTTTTTTGATCTCGTTTCTTTTTGTAAACGAATCAATCCAGTCCATCGTTTCCGGACCTGCCTGCATCCGAAGCTGTTTATCCAATATAATGTGATTATTGGTTGCTTCTGCCTGCTTTCGGTACTTTTCCAAAATCTGTGCTTCCCAAAACTGTTCCGTCGTGAGTATCTGATATTCATCAAATATCACCACAGTAACTCTTGCCCGCTCTATGATATCCTGAAGCTGATTTTTTCCTCTATAAGATTGCTTACCCTGTGTCAGCAATAAGTGTGCCTCATCTATAAATGCAACGTCTACCGGATCATCTGCTGAATGGGTATTAATAAACGATGTGGGCTTGCTGACAACATTTCCATATTTTTCTGTTAATCCAAGTCTCTCCGCTATCTGCTCATATACCTTTATCTGCTCATCATGGTTTACAAGCATATAGCATCGTATACTGGTTTTATTTTCTTCTGCCCGGCAATATAATTCATAAAATGTGCTGCTGTTCAAAACAGTCTTACCTGTTCCTGCCTCACCATCAATAAAGATCAGCTGCTTTGTCTTTCCCTTGGAAAGAGCGTCCGTGACTTTCTGTATAATCAATTCTCTTGCATTTTCCTGATCCTCAGTCAACTTGTGCAGTGGTGAAGCCTTATATATCGCCGAATCTTTAATTGCACTCTCTGAGGGAAATAGTTCCTTATTTTCCTTCCGAAGACCTCTCCATATTTTACTGAATATTTCATCCAGCTCTTCCATCGGGTAATAACCCTTCTGCGGATTATCTCTCAAATTATGTACATGCCTTACATGATCAGCGCTCATCATATAGTGCATTAACCGATTTTCAATATCCAATGTCAATGATTTATTAAAATGTTCGTGTCCAATAATGAACAAGCTAGAATCCTTTTCCAATAATTTACTCTGCCATTGTGTTCTGTCATTCGCTGTATCATAGTGTTGGCGTGTTCTTTTAAAGATATTATTGGACTCCCCTACATACACCTCAAAATCACCGGAGTCTTTCCAGTTATGTATATAAACTGTGGGAAAATCCATAATGATTTTCCGTGTTTTCTCATCCTCGGAAGGAAGTGAAACAGTTTCAAAGAAATCTAATGATTCACTGTTGTCTTTTATCTGTCTTATAATTGGTTTTGCAACTGCCATCGTAAATCCCCTTTTCCAATATCTTCCGCTTTATAGCTCTTTAATTCTCGTATATTTTTACCTTATTTATTCCTATTTCATCAATCATCTTAATCTCATATTCATGATATTCCATAAAAGTTCTATTAGTCAATATAACGATTACTATTTCATGCCTGTCATTCGCTTTATTTTTATCCCTTGCCAATAGAGTATCATATCTGACAGCACTTGCTTCCTTAGATAAAATAAAAAGCCAGCAGGGAACAAGCGTTCTTTTTCGATTGATTTTTTTATATTAGTGCTGTACAATATTATTGCCAGTGTAAATAGCAGATTTACTCCCATTTGGTTCGTCTAAGACGAATGGTACATATTGACTACTCAATATGTATTTTTAAGGACGCGACTGCATCTCACAGTCTATGCCGCCCATATCCCCTAAGAGTACCAAGTCTGTACCGCAGTTCCCGGAGAGGGGGCTTAGGTGGTGCTATACTTACTTTTTTCGCATCATAAACGTATATAAGTGCTCATAGGGAGAAGAAATATGCTGGTGTGAGAACAATAGATATACGCTATAACAATCTCTTTGTTATTTGAGGATTAGGGAGACTCCTATATGGAGCCAATAATAACAAGGAGGTGATCTCTATGAAAAAGAAAGCGGATAAACCTAATGTTACTATAAATGTCAACATACTTAGTAACATTAAACTTGATGGCAAATCTTTAATCTGCATCATTATCGCTATTATTTGTCTTACACTGGTTATGTCTATTTGTGATCCTACTACTCGTGCTGAATTTATTCGTTTATTTATCAGCATAGTACGCGATTGCTAAACACCAGCATTTAATTTGAAATGAGGGAATTTTATGATTAACCCTATTCATTCGAACCTATATAAACTAACTTCAAAGAAATATTTATTGAGTTTATTACATATCCACAACAGGCAATTTTTAAAACAATCTTATGTTTCCAAACAAATTTCTCCATATATACAAACAGATCCCAAACCTCGTTTAATTGAAGTTCCTTCTGAAGAACTAAAAACCATTCAACGACATATTAAAAATGAATTAAATAAAATCATTGTTCCAGCTAATATTTTTTCTGGGATAAAAGGGAAATCATATATAGGAAATGCAAAACTACATAGCGGTAATAAATATGTCTTCAAAATTGATTTGTGTGCCTTTTTTCCTTGTATCACACGCAATACTGTATACAACTTTTTTATAGAGTCACTAAAAACCTCTCCTGATATTGCAAATATTTTAACTAATTTGTTGACAGTAGACTTGTCAAAATGTAGCATTGAAAACGTTGAATCTGTAAATGCTTTTTTAATATCAAAGAAAATTAAAACACCAAACCATTTAATCTCCGGGTCTCCCGCAAGTCAGATATTATCTTATTTGGTGAACCATAAAATGTTTGATTCTTTACAGAATTTTTGTGATAAAAATAATATTACTATGTCCGTGTATGTTGATGACGTCACCTTTTCTTCACAACACATAATTTCTCATACTCAAAAACAAGTAATATATAAAATTATCTCTAAAAACTTATACCGACTTTCACGTAACAAAGTAAAATACTATACCAAAAAATATCCTAAGCTTATCACTGGTGTCGTTATATCGTCTAATGGAAACTTAAAAATCAAAAATTCATTAAGTCTTAATGTAATCAGCGAATGGAAATACTTCAGTCAGAATCCAAAAAATCTTCAGTCAAAGGCCCGATTGCAAGGACTTCTGATTGCCGCACGCCAAAGTGAACCTGCAAAATTCCAAAATATCTATAACTTAATCCGCGAGGCAAGTATTCCATTTTCTTAAATTTAAAATTTACATTCCGATTTATTCATTGCAAACAAATATCAAAATTATCTGCAAATTATCTTCCACGGAACGTCAATTTGTATTTTAGTCAATCATACTTTACTAAATTATATTTTACTATATATTCTATTTTTACTAGCTTTTCTCTAAACTTTTACACTCGCCTATAGCATTTCTCCACCAGACAATGCTACGATACATATCTGCTACTGTCGTCCTTCCTTAAAACGACTACATACTAAACATGACCGATATATGTATTTCCCATAAAAACAGACCGCGCATCCTTATTAGATGCGCGGTCTGTTCTATACGATAATCCCCTTTTGCTTTTGATACTTTTGGTATCATTTCATAAATTATATAAAACATCTCATGAATTGTCAATAGTACTTTCATTTTTTGTCGTATTTTTCAAAAATTATAAAAGTACTATCGTCTCCCGCCACACTTCGCACAAACTCTCCAGCCTCCATGCCGCATTGGCCGGGCTGGTGGAGGGCAGCACCGTGGCTTCTATGCCGGTCAGGGGCAGCTGATATTTTCGATAAAGCTCTCCTGCTTTGTTACCGTTGGCATAGATCCGCGTGATCTGTGATTCCGCCAGAATCCTTCGAATATCCGTCGGCTCTACATTGCGGATGCTACTGTCGCTGGATCCCTTAATATCGCAGCTCTGGATCACATCCCATATGGCGATATGGTGGGTCAGCAGCATTTTCTTTTTCTTCTCTATGGTCTCCGGCACCGGTTCCCCGCACAGATCTGCCATCACTTTCCAGAAACGGTTCTGCTTATGTCCGTAATAAAAATGGTTCTCCCGGGATTTCACCGAGGGCAATGTTCCCAGGATCAGCACCAGCGAATCCGCATCGTACACCGGTGCAAACGTGTGCTCAATATGTTCATATCCTGTCATGCTGTTTTCCTTCTTCCTTATGGCTGTCCCTGTCTTTCAGCAGATATCGGGCCGCAGGAATTTCCACGATCAGAGTAACTGCTACCGCCATCGCCGCAGACACCACGATAATCAGTATCTGATATTTCCACTGCCATACACGGTCACCTGTCATATTTGGTGGCGTATCCCCGCTCCAATAAGGAATTCTTTTTTCTTTCAGCCAGACGGCGATCATCTGATGCCAGAGATACAGATTATAGGAAAATTTGCAAAAAAGTGATGCCACCCGGTTGGAATATAGTTTCTGATAATATTCTCCCGCACAGGCCGTACTGAAAAGGAACAATGCAAACAGAAACGACTGCACCAGCCTGCTCTGCAGCTGAACTGCCTGCAGATTCACATCCCCGTCGTATTTATGAATCATCCCGTTCATCAGAAAAATACACAAAACAGAGATCACTGTTCCTGCCAGCCGCGAGTATTTATTTTCTGTCACATATTTCTTCCACATGACATACAGGATGCAGCAAAGCATGCCATTGGCATAGATTCCCATAAACGTCAGAATATTATTTCCATAATTTCTCTCTTTTCCCGCAAAACAGTTCAGAATTACCGCAGTACTTGTAACGGAAATCATCAACATCACACTATAAGTGGCAAAGGCCCACTTGCGGAACAATCTTGCGATCCACGGCAGCAGCAGATAATAGATCACTTCCATCTGTACCGTCCATAACACGCCGTTAAAAGATGTGGATATATAAGTGTCCGACCAATTTGGTGCAACGCAAAATACATGTGTCACAATATCTTTGCACAATACTCCCACATTCCGATATTTATGTCCCGGTAAAATATAGAAAAACAGATCGATCGCCAACATAAAATAGTAAGAAGGCAGTATTCTTGCTGCCCTCTTTCTGTAAAATGTCTTCGTATCCGGCCAGTCCTCTCCCAGAACAATAGATCTTGCATAAGGATAAAAATTGCAGAATGCGCTGAGCAGGATCATCATATCCACAAAAATAAATCCATACCTGACCCATCCGGCAAGGTTGATCTCTGTGATTCCAATATATTTTGTGTACTCTGTTGGAATCCGAAGATACGGTGTCAGCCATGTCTGCTGCCAGAAATGAAACCACACTACCATCCCGATGGCTATGGCACGGATTCCATCCAGCACACCGATTCTGTTTTCTATTCTGTTTTTTTCATCCATGCTGTATTCCCGCCGTTTCTGATTTTCTGCTGCTTCCTATCTGTCATGTTCCAGTCTCCATCTGATACATCTGGTGAGATAATCCACGTAATCTGCATTCTTACACATTTCCTTGCCGGGAGTATCGGAGATCTTTGCCACATCCATGCCGTTGCAGGCAGTGGTCTTCATGACAATATTCAACGGTTCCTCGCAGGTATCATTGGCAATATAGGTTCCGATACCGAAAGCCACCGTCACCCTGTCCCGGAATGCCTTACGCAGTTCATCTGCCCGTGCAAAGTCCAGGCCGTCACTGAACAGCAGGGTCTTGCGCTTCGGGTCAATCCCCAGAGATTCATAATGAGATATCAGCTTCTCCCCCCATGCAAAGGGATCCCCACTGTCATGCCGCACGCCGGAAAACAGAGTGGAATAGGTCAGCTGGAAATCTTTCAGGAAACAATCCGTGGTGATCGTATCCGTCAAAGCAATTCCGTTCAAAATGCCATACTCTTTCACCCAGGCATCCAGGGCATACCAGTTGGAATATGCCGGATTGTGCTTGTGATTGCCCTGCCCGGTACACATGATCCATTCATGGGCCATAGTGCCTACCGGTGTCACGTTCCATTTCTTTGCCAGATAGACATTGGAGGTACCAATGCAGGCGGAGTCCTTATAATCCTTATTGTGACCCACCAGCTCCTGTACTGCCAGTTCCTGTGCCTCTGCAGAGAGACGGCGTCTCAGACCGAATTCACTGAAATTTCCAAGGCAATACGTTCCGTCCACCAGCTTCTGTAGCTTGTCTGCCAGACGCTCCCGGAAGGAGGCATACAGCTTCTCATAGTCATAATTCATACGGAAAAATACTTCATTAACAATAGCCAGCGTCGGGATCTCATACATAGAAGTATTCAGCCAGGATCCCTTGGTCTCGATGGTCAGACCGCAGTCCGCCTCCGTGCCGATCTCAAAATCCTCGTATCTGGGCTGCCACAAACGTAAAAAATCCACATAGGAACCCTTGATCCATTTTACGTTCTCCAGATAAGCCAGTTCCTCTTCCGTAAAACGTAAGTCACAATAGGCCCGGATCTGCGCCTTGATTTCTTCTACCATTTCAGATGTGAAAAATACATCTGTATTCCTGCATTTGAAGGTCCAGGTAGTCTTATAAGCGCTGAACTGGTGGTAGATACACTGTCCCATAGAGAACTTGTACATATCATTTTCCAGTAAGCTGTTGATGATCTGTGGTAATTGCATGATTTTATCCTCTTTCTCTCTTAGATTCACAACTGTGTAAATATGATATGTTCTCTAAATCACATCCGCCTGGATCGGTCCCATAGCTGCGATGGCCGTCTGGTGCGTCTGGGGTGTCACACAGGCACAGGCCTTCTCAATGACACACACTCTCGCTTCCGGTACAAATGCCTTTGCCATGACCACATTGCTTAACACACAGATTCCGGTGCAGAATCCGGTAAAATCCACTTCCATGGGATATTCACCCTCTGCTGCCTCTCCTGCTGCCGTCACCTCTTCCCAGATTGCCTTCAGCGTATTTCCAAAATCCAGACTGCCAAAAGTAGGTTTTTTCACCGTAAGGATCTGGTCTGGCGCATAATGCTCCTGTACCGCCTTCACGATATCTGGATGGATCTTATATCCTTCTGTGCCTTCCTGTCCGTGCAGAACGGGCAGACGCTTTCCTTCCTGGGTGTACAGATAATCCGCCGTATGGGTATCCTTTGTAAAGATCACCTTGTAGTATTCCCCACTTTCTGCTGCCGCAACGATATACTTTACCGCCGCCTCGCACTCCTTGTTTCCCAGCGCCCCGGTGATGAATTCGTTCTGTGCATCCGTGATCACTAATACTTTCTTTGTCATGTCCCTCTCCTCTACTCGTTTTTCTATAATGATGCCGGGGCAAAAGCCCCCGACTTTGCACAAAAAGCAGGCAACCGCATCCTGCGGCTACCTGCTTCTATTACTTATAGAAATAATTTCTTTACTTTTTCTGCATCAAATACAACTTCCTTTACCCCGTCCACTTCGATCTGATACAGGGCATTGGCTGCCAGATGCTCCGCCGCCTGCTCAAGGTCACGGATTCCACTGGTGTTGGAATAGATCTCCACCACCGCATCCAGTCCCTCTTCGGTGAGTGTGCATTCGTCTGTCTGCAGTCCAATCCTTTTCAGCACCTTCGGCAATGCAAATCTGGAGAAAATGATCTTCTTCTCCTCCGGTGTGTAATCCGGGATATCGATCACTGCAAAACGGGACATTAACGGAGCACTGATCTGCTCCTTGTCATTGGCAGTGGCGATGGGGTAGACACCAAAGGTGGGAACGGTACATTCCATATAGTTGTCCGTGAATCCCAGATTGTCAAGCAGTGTCAGAAGCACATCCGCCGGATTGCCGTTACCCTTGCCGTTTGCCGCCTTGTCCAACTCATTGATGATGAATACCAGATTAGACTCTCCCGCCATGGAAAAAGCCTCCATGATAATGCCCGGCTTGGCATTGGCATAGATTCTGGAGCTTCCGGTCAGCTGCTCCGGATCGTTAATGGAACTCATGTCCAATGTTGTCCAGGGCAATTTCAGGATCCTCGCCACCGCATAAGCGATCTGGGATTTACCGGTTCCGGCCGGACCCACCAGAAGCAGTCCGTAAGCCGGTAAGGTGTGAGTACGGTTAATCTGGATAATGGTCTCCATGATCCGCTGCTTGACTCTCTCCATGCCGTACAATTCCTCGTCCAGGATCCGTCTGGCTTCCACCGGATCAATGGCTTCGAAGTAATTGCCCTTCCACTGAATGTTCATCATGATGGACAGCGCTCTCTGGGCATGTCTTCTCTCTTCCGGAGACACCTCATGGGATCTGGCCACCGCCAGATTTCTTCTGGCCCACAGGCGGATGTTTTCCGGCATAGTCCTTCCGGCGCATGTCATGAAATCGGAGATACTCTGAAGGCTGGTAAGCTTCATATCATCGCCGTCTTCCTCTTCGCCCTCCCCCTGTTCCTCTTCTGCGGGAGCACTGCTGGCGAACAGTCTTTCCATCATGAACTGTAAAAATCCATCTTCTGCCGAAAGCTTGGTTCCGCCGCCAAATGCAGTCTCTCGGATCTTGTATACCGCATAGCCTTCTTCCCGGTTTTCCCCGGAAAGCCGGACATTGATGTGATTTTCTCCTAACCATCTGACGAGGCTTACGAATCTTGCATCGATCTGTAAAATATCGGCATAGGCACTGCTGCCCTCTTCCCTGAATTCGAAATTCGTGCGTTTGTTCTGATTGCCGAAGACACCGATAGCATGGTGCTTCCACTGCTCGCTGCTGTTGTCCAGGATCAGGATCGGCTTTTCGGGACTTGCCGCAGCCTCATTGGAACGGAACATGGTATAGGTGCATACGGGATCCTGCTTCTTCTCATTTTCCGGGATACTGCTGAAATCAAATACCGGCATGGTCAGCCTCCTTTTTTCTCGCCTGAATCTTCTCCTCATCGATCAGCTTGAACTGCTTTACCAGATTGGTCATATTCTCGGACTGAGCCAGCAGTTCCTCACTGGTAGCGGATAATTCTTCTGCTGCCGCAGAGTTGGACTGTACGATCTCGGAGATCTGGTTCACACCGCTCTCCGCCTGATTCATGGCATCTGACTGAGCAGCTGCAATCTGGTTCAGTTCCTCAGAATCCTGTGCGATCCTGCGGACGCCTTCCACGATAACGTTCAACGTCTGGGACGCATGATCCACAGCTTCATTGCCGGCATGGATCTCCTCCAGTGTACCGCCGATCAGCTCTCTGGTATTGACAGCGGACTGCGCACTCTGCTCTGCCAGCTTACCAATCTGGTCTGCCACCACAGCAAAACCTCTTCCGGCCTCCCCCGCTCTGGCTGCCTCAATGGACGCATTTAAGGACAGCAGATTGGTCTGACTGGCAATATCCTCGATCTCACCGATGATGTTGCTGATCTTCTCGGAAGTCTCGTTGATCTGTTCCATGATCTCCATCAGATGATTCATCTCGGTACGGCCTTCATCTGCCTTAGCAGAGTATTCCTGTGCCTGCCTGCTGGAATTCTTGGTATGCTCTGCAGTATTGTCTACCATAGAGGTAATATTAGTAATGGTTGCCTGTAGCTGCTGTACGGCTCCGGCCTGCTCAGTAGCGCCCTCTGCCAGAGACTGTGCGGCATCTGCCAGGCTTCCGGCACCCATGGATACCTGTCCGGATACGGAATTTACATTGTACAATGCTTCGTTCATCTTATATTTGATATCTCTCAGGGCTTCCTTCAATTCATCCAGATCCCCTGCATAGAGATCGGGGTAAAGAAATTTTACCGTCCAGTCACCATTTGCCATGGCATTCAGAGCCTGCTTGATATCCTCAATGATCATTCGCAGATTTTCAGCCATTGCAATGGCGGCACGATTCATCTCTGCCACTTCGTCCTCTGTCTTTACTTCCGGGAACTCTGAAGACAGATCACCTGCAGCAAACCCATCCAGTCTGTCTGCCAGCGCTTTCAGCGGTCCGGCGATTCCTTTGGCTATTCTTTTTCCCGCTTTTTCAGATCCCGCAAAGCCTACTCCGATGATCAGAAGGATTACGATAAAAATAACCACACGGAAAACATTCAGTTTGGCTTCCATGGCATTTCCGTTCGTTACACTGCTGTCCAACAGGCTCGTCATATCTGCATAGACCTGCTGGAACACGGGATCCATCTGTTCGCCTGCCATCTGCTGTGCCTGCATCCGCTTAGCAGAATCGGAAGCTGTTCCCAGTTCCAGTATCTGTGCCTCGATCTGCTGATAAGAAGCTACGCTGTCCTTGATCTGCTGGTAGGTAGCTCTTCCCTCATCCGTGATCATGTCATCTTCCAGGGCACTGATATAGGTATCCAACTGTTCCGCCGTCAGGTCATGGGCATTTTTTGCTGTAGCGATCAGTGTATCGTCATCATAGCCGATGGCGGCACGGGTCTCACTCCGCATCTCCGCGATAACGATCATCGCCTTACCGATGTCACCCTGCGCGAAACCGTAATGCTTCAAGGCGTAGGAATACTGATAACTCACGATTCCCATGGCCACACAGGCGATGACACCCGTCATGCTCAGCAGTATCGTGGTCTTACGAAATACTTTCAATAGGCGCTTCTCAATGGAGAGCTTGTTTAAACTGTTAAATCTGTCCGTTCTGTCCATTCCAATGTTCCATCCTCTCTGTAAACTGTGTGTAAAAATCTATCGTCCCCTCATACGGCAATAAATAAAACAGACGCAGCAGCAGGAGATTTTCTTCCCTCTGTTTCCCTTCGTCTTCTCCTGTCAGTCTTTCTTCCATGGCATGTAACAGGTCATGCCATTGTAAGGTAAATTGCTGATTGCGGGTCAGATCCGGAGTATCGATCCATTTACTGACTTTTATCTTGCTGCGGTTCTCCTTTGCACATTCCCCGGTCTGGAGAAAATAGGAAAATCCTCCATTTTCATAATATCTTCCCAGCGGAAATAGCCGGCAGATTCCGGGACGGTACGGGTGAATACTGCATCGACCCTCTCCGTCCAGATACGCACAGGCTTCCTCTGCTCCCTGCATTTTCAGATTCGGTAAGATCACACCGTCCACCACATTGAGCTCCACCGATGCCGCTAATAGCTCCTGCATGCTTTTCCCCATTCCTGTAGTCATCCGGTACACATCATAGGGATCCAGGATAATGGAATTGCCCATGCCGTGACAACACCGGGAACAGCCATTGCAACCACCGCAATCCGCTTTTACCATATCATTTGCTTTGTATAATCGGCCATCGGATATCTCCGCAAGACTTACATTTCGCTTCATATCTACACCATCAGCCTCTCTGTGCCTTGCGTTCCATGATCTCCTTCAGGCTCTCGGTGTAAGGCGCTCTTGCCACACCGTACTCTGTTACGATTCCGGCGATCAGTTCATGATCCGTTACATCAAAAGCGGGATTGTATACCTTTACACCTTCCGGGGCCATGCGCTCCTTATACCACATCTCGGTGACCTCTTCCGCCTTGCGCTGCTCGATGCAGATATCTGCGCCGGTAACGGTAGCCATGTCAATGGTAGATGTAGGTGCACAGATATATACCGGTACACCGTACTGCTTTGCTACCGCTGCTACTACGCTGGTGCCGATCTTGTTGGCCGTATCTCCGTTAGCCGCCACTCTGTCACAACCCACGAACACTGCCTGTACCCAGCCCTTGGACATTACAGAAGCAGACATATTGTCGCAGATCAGTGTGACATCCACGCCCGCGGAATGCAGTTCAAAAGCAGTCAGTCTGGCTCCCTGCAACAGGGGTCTGGTCTCATCCGCAAATACATGGAAGTTATAGCCCTTCTCCTGTCCCAGATAAATAGGTGCTGTTGCAGTACCATATTTTACGGTTGCAAGTTGTCCTGCATTACAGTGAGTCAGGATGCCATCTCCCGGTTTCACCAGTTCCAGTCCAAATTCTCCGATTTTTCGGCATACTTCCACATCTTCTGCCCGAATCTGTAAGGCTTCATCATGCAGGATTTCCTTCACTTCTGCCACGGTTTTGTGTTCTTCTCTGCCGGCCTTCACAGCCACGGCATTCATACGCTTCAATGCCCAGGACAGGTTGACTGCGGTGGGTCTGGAAGAATCCAGATATTCCTTATATTCGGTAAATTTCTCATAAAACTTTTCAAAATCTTCGGTCTCGATGCGGTTTGCCAGCAGATAAATACCCAGTGCCGCCGCTACGCCGATGGCCGGAGCCCCTCTGACTTTCAACAGATAAATGGCATCCCAAATTTCCTGTGCCGTATGTAAAGCGATCAGTTCGATCCTGCCGGGTAATAAGGTCTGGTCTATGATGATCACCGCATCCTGTGCTTCATCCAGTGCCACGGTGTCGTAATCGAGAATTGTTTTTTCTTTTTCCATAGATACTCCTTTATATATGTTTTCGTAATTGTCAGATCCTTACGGTATCTTCCCGGTTAATTTTCATGCCGGATAATATCGGCAAATTCTGCTTTCGCTGCCTTGGCCAGATCCTCCGGTGTCAGACGGATCTGAGATCCGATCTTGCCGCCGCTGACATAGATCTGCTCCTGTGTCTTTGCGCTTTCATCGATTCTGGTCACGTACTGCTTTTTCATGCCAATGGCAGTACAGCCGCCGCGGATATAACCGGTAATGGCGTTAATGTCCTTTACGTGGATCATTTCCACGCTCTTTTCCCCTACCGATTTCGCTGCCTTTTTCAGATCCAGCTCCGCCGCAATAGGGATAACGAATACAAAATAATTCTTGCTGTTGCTCACGGTGACCAACGTCTTATAGACCTGTTCATAGGGCAGGGATAATTTGTCAGCTATCTGAAGACCGTCCACGAATTCCTCACACTCGTAGGTGTGATGGGTATAAGGAATCTTCAAAGATTCCAGGATCCGCATTGCGTTGGTCTTTACTTCTTTTTGTTTTGCCATAAAACTACTCACGCCTTTCAACAACCTGCAAACTTTGAGCCGAAGGCACAAATTTGCAGGTGAAAAATTTATTTTTCACCTTGTTACCCTTGGTATCATTTTATTTTACTATTTTGCTTCCCTCAGCGCAAGCATACAAGGCAAGAAACTTGCACAAGTTGCATCAATTTTTTGCAGAAAAGAACTCCGCCCGACTCCCGGACGGACCGGGGAATCAGGCGGAGTTCTTATATGTTTTTAATCCGTTGTTACGAATTAGTTTGCTGCCTTCTCAGCCTTTGCAGCCTTCAGCTGCTCGGTCAGAGCGGGAACTACCTTGTTCAGGTCGCCTACGATAC
>VOFB01002748.1_pt1 | contig 31743 bp, 29 predicted proteins | sample 5384141 | NCBI WGS metagenome assembly VOFB01 (sample SAMN12384721, study PRJNA508395) | human gut metagenome | isolation source: healthy gut A | host: Homo sapiens | reverse complement strand
CGGATTGCACCATGCTGCTATTTTTCGTCTTATGCAACAACAGCACATCAAAATATTTCCCGCTCCCTTATCAGCTCTTCCCGATTCTTATCAGAAGCATCCACCCAATCGCAAACAGCCTCTTCCTCTTCAAAAGAGGCTGTTCCTGCAAAAAATCGATGTAATACATTTCTGTCCATACGTTATATAAGCACCTCTCGACCCCCTAAAATTTTATCCGAATATTTTCACCTTCCTTTATTTTCCGGTTGCTGATCGTTTTTCCGTCTGCGATAACGGCAACTTGCAGTTGATCGCCAAGACGCTTCACTTCAATATCGAATACTTGATTGAACGCGCAAATCTTACGCAGGTTCATATGATCCCACTCTTGCGGCAGGCGGGGAGTAAAGACAAACGAATTCAGGCCGGTCGGACGAATACCGAACATCCCTTCCGTAATGATACGGCAATACAAACCGCTTTCGGCAGACAGATGGCGCTGGTTGCCTTCCGCCATGCCTCGATTGCATAAAGGGACATGTTCACCCAACAGACGCTGGGAAGAATAGAATCTCAAATAATCGGTAGCCTTCTCCGTCTCACCGCAAGCATACACGCCACGCAACGCATACAAGGTGGAGCGATCCCAGAATGTTTCACTTCCGGCCTGCGTCAGCAAACCGTTCTCCGTCCACAGGCGCGGAGAGAACAACGCCTGGATGGTCGCATCTTTCCGATCCTGTATCCCGACCGTGAGCGGAATGCAGATCCAAGAACGCAGGACATCATTTCCTTCATAATATTTATAGGTATCAAATCCTTCGACGGTCCCGCCGAAATAGCGGTCGATATTTTTCTTCAGGGCTGTAGCCTGGCGAGCATAGGCAGCAACCGACTTACCTAAATCCTTCCCTAAATAACCTGCTGAGATCAAAGCATCATAATATAAGGAAGAGGTACAAAGATTTGCTTTCCCTGCTGGGAAACGGTTTTCCAGTTCATCCGCATCGGAAGCCACAACACCACTCTCGTTCAAATTGCGCCGACAATATTCCAAGCACCATTCGATCAATGGCCACAACTTTTCGGCTTCTGCCTTATCTCCTTTGGACAAAGCATAACGGGAAGCACCATAAGCGACCATCGCCGCATCGCCACGATCACCGGCTCCTGCCCAAACATCAATGCCTTCCGCTATGATCGAGCTAGGCAACGGCTTGTATTCCGGATTCATGAAGCGGGCAAAATGTTCATACGAGCACAGTGCGGAACGGTTTCCGACATATCCCAAATAAGGGGAAGAAAGGGTTGATATATTCCGCCTGGTCGTTTGCCCAGATAGCAGCATAGTAGGATTCGCCTCCGGGGCCATGCATAAGGCCTCCTTTCGTATCGTAAATACTTTCCGCTCCACGGATTTTTGCAAAGGCGAACATTGTATTGATGACAGGATCGGGCGTATCCAGAACCAGGTTATCCCAGAATCCGGCAATCAAATCCTGCCGGGCCTGTAATTCCCGGTCAATATCTAACGATAGCTCGCGCTCATCCTTTTTGTATCCGGCAAAAGTCGCACTGAACGTCAACTCCTCACCAGGTTGCAACTGACGAGCCACCTGTCCGTTGATAGTCGAAACTAATTTATAGCTGCCATCCACCCCTTTCGCGGCATCTGTCTCGACAACAGAGCGTGAAGAAGGGATTTCCACCGATATCGCAGATTCACCTATATTCCGTAAAATATATTTTTCACAAAAAGCCGGATTCGAAACGGAAGGAAACAAGATACGTGTCAAGCCGAGTTTTCCCTTACGGGGAAGTGTGTATTCGCTCTGGACGACCATCGTGCCGTTCAACGTAACCTCCTTTACTTTCTCATTCAGCAAAGACTGCCCGTTTACCTCGACCATATCCGTCACGTTCCAGGCAAAACGACGCATCAAGCTAGCATGAGTATTATTCGGAATCGTGCGTAGCATCGGCCATACCATACTTCTGTTCAGCATAAAGGCGCCGTTTGCATCGACTCCGTAGCGAAGCACGGTCGAAACTCTCAACCCACTCATTTCAATATGATCCTCATGCGGAACCCGCTCATCCACCTGCCAGGTAATACCACCGGCAGAATTAATAGCCCAGCGATCGGCTGCCGATACGGAGAGGCAGCTAATCCATAAAAAAAGATAAAAGGCAGTAAATCTGTTTTCTCATGTTACTTAATCAATAATGTGTTTTTCAAATTTCTTTTATAATAAGCACCTCAAAAAGAGATATCCCCTAAAAAATATCATTTTTCTGAAATACTTTTGTTTCACATGAACAAAACAATCGTCATATAATCCTTCAACTTCACTTTCAATATCTTCAATGCTTTGGATATGTGGAACTCCACACTCTTGACGGAAAGCGAGAAATAGGCAGCGATTTCCGGGTATGTTTTATTTTCATAGCGGCTCATGATAAAGATCCGGCGGGTTTTGTCGGACATCATTGCCAATGCCTCATCCACGAGCCGTCCGGCCTCCGAACTGAAAATTTCCTGAGGATCGCAGGCTTCAAGGGTGGCAATCCTCAGACTATTCACCCGTTGCTGATGCTCCTGGATACGTTGTTCCACATCTTCGCGGACACGAAGATGACGAAGGTAATTCAGACATTTATGGTTGATCGCTTCCAGGATATAGGCAGGAATATTCGAATCGGAAGAAAGAGAATGGCGATTTTCCCAATAATACATGATTCCCTCAACAGCAATATCTTCCGCTGCCGCTTCATCTTGCAGGTACGTATTGGCGAAACGCACAAACAATCCGTGGTAATCGGCAAACAATTTATTAAAAGCTTTTATCTCCGAGGCTGTTTCCATAATGTCTCTTTTCGCCGATAAAGATAGTACAAAAAACGCTGTTTCCAGACTGTTATTTCAGAAAAACAATCTGAAAACAGCGTTTATATCTCCTCTCGTTTATGCGAATCAGAAACCCATGTTTTCAACCACTTATTTTACTTTTTCGAACCAAGGCAGGCGTTCCAGAGGAGCTGTCACTTCAATCGTTTTCGGTCCCTTGAACTTCTTACCCGTATCGTCTACCCATACACCTTCTGGCAGCATCACTTTGCGCGTGTGTTCCTTGGTCAGTACCGGGGCAACCAGATATCTGTCACCCAACATGAATTGATCCTTGCAATCAACGAATCCCTGGTGCGGAAACGCATATTCCATATGCCGGATGATCGGCTCACCGGTCTTTGCGGCATGATACGCCTGTTCCAGAATATATGCTCCCATCTTCTCATGCAGACGGGCATAATCACGGCAAATCGCCAGATGCTTTTCATCGAGGATGCGCCAAGGAGCCACCGAGAATTGCATCATCGGCATCAAGGCATGTACCTGGCAGGAACGCACGATCAGCTCTTGATCGAGCTTCGTCTGGTCTACTCCCAGGAAAGAGGCGAACTGGCCTCCGCCGATCATATCCGGACAGGCATAGGCATATCCCAGCAAACCGGCAGCAATCATATCAGGGATCAGCAGGCCGACCGCATTCCAAGAGTAATCTTTATCACCTAGACGCTGAACCAGCGCTTCACCTCCCATCTTCCATCCGGCACGATATTCGTTAAACGGGAAATCCAACCCGATCTTCGCCCAATACCGACACATATCCACTGAAGTAGCCGACTTATCGTAAAACTCCAGTTCCGGATCGTTATAATGACCGATATCACCGGCATCAAACTTGAAACCATCCGCCCCATATTTCTCCTGCATGCCGCGCAATTGTTGTTTCAGATGTTCGGCAGCGGCCGGATTGCTAAGGTCATAGCAAGCACTATAACCGTTCCACCACGGAATGATGGCCGCTTCATTCGTCCCCCTTTTTTTGATCAGGAATCCTTTCTGCTGAAGCTCACGAAACTCCGGGCTATCCGGACGACGAACGGGCAAATCCAGAACATGATCTTGAATCCTGCCTGTGCAGACGATCAATCATTCCTTTCGGATCAGGAAAACGTTCGGGTTTAAAGTCGAAATTGCCATAATATTTCTGCCAGTTGTCATCCACCATGAACACGCCGACCGGAAAATCATTCTCAATACATGATCCGCATATTTCAGGATATCCTCCTGATTCTGGTTATACATCAGTTCGATCCAGGTATTATACTGCGGCATGGAAAAGAACAACGGATCCGGCAAATCACCGGAAGGTGGGAAATATTTGGCAGAAGCAGCCATATAAGCATCCTTCAACGTACGGCCCGCCAATACCGGCTCCATCTTCTCATAATCGGAATACAAACGCAACTCTCCATTCTCTACCTGAAAAAGAAAACGGCTTGTCACTCCAAATATACCGTCCCTCCGAAGAAAGCAGAAGCGGCACGTTCTGATTGTTCAGGTTCTCGGCAGAGAGGTCGAACAAACGCAAGTCACCTTCAAAAGGCATCTTCGATCCCAAGCCGACTGCACCGCCCCACCATTTCTCTCCTTCGAGAGACGTTATTTTCGATTCGTACTTGCTCGCAGCAAAGCAGGGCAATGCCAAGAGAACCAAGAAAAGGAGACAGATTGATTTACGTGTCATAATATATTCAATGTTGTTATGTTATTTGCCGAATATTTCCACAAAATATACGTTTTACTGTCGAAATACAATCTCCTTCCGGTTCGCTCGAATAAACATTTGTTGCTTTCGTCCAGCGTTCCTCGATTGCATAAAGTCGATAGCCGCCGTTTTCTGCCATCCAAAAGCCGAGTCTGATAATCGAACCAGGTTTTCCAGCGCATATAATAGAAATCTTTCAGGATACCGTTCCATTCACGATGGGCGTAATCGCGCAAGCCGCCTTCGTCGGCCGCCAATCGGTTACCCCAAGTCGTAATCTGTACACGGGCATTCCACTCGTACAATTCCTTTTCTTCAGGAGTACCTCCGAGGCTGCGGGCACGAGCGATCCAGGTTCCAACCTTAAATTCAGGACGCGTTGCCAGCAATTCGTCCTGCAACAGGATCAAACGCAGGAAACGGTCGGAAGCATCCTTATACAACTTTTTGTCGCCAGCGGCAAAAGCGGCCTCAACAACCTTCTCCGTAAGACGTCCTTTCTCGGCGATCGCCTGGCGGACGATATCGACCAAATCATACTCGAAATTATTGTTTCCCTTGAACTCATCGGCTACAGACACCATCATGGCGGCAGCACGAATCACATCGTTCGGATCATAATAGTCTTTCATCTCCGACCAGCTTGAAACCTGATACGGATGTTCGGTAGGACGGGCACAGAATACAGATTCATGAGTTCCTGCTGCGTATTTGCATCCGGACAGTTATAGATGGAATTGCTCAACAGTATCCAAGCGTCCTGCACCGTGGATTGCTCTTTCCGTAACGGGCAGCCGTATACTCCCTCAACCACTGATCCTTGTCGAAACGCTGCAGACGCCAAGGCAGTTCCGTCAACAGTTCGAACATGACCGGGTTGTTTTCGCTCCCCTCCATCGTCATGCCGACTCCTTTCAGCGTTTTACCGAACGGACTTTCCTTCGCCTTATAGAACTCGTCGATCACGTGCTTCAGCTTCCCGTGTAATCCAACGTTCCCCACCATAGTTCAGCAACATACAATAAATCCAGTCATGCTGTCCGAACCCGTCCTTCCGGTACCAAGTAGATGCAGGATCTCCCCACTGCGGACGGCTTTCCGCGAACAGATCCAACACGATCAGATCTCCCGCCTCCAAATTTCCGATCATCTGCGGACGCGGGTTCGCCTGCCATGCCTGAGCCACCCAGACGGCTTTCGGATTATTCTTCTTCATTGCCTGCATAATGGCCTTTCCAGCTGCATCCAAATCCACGCCAGCCACACTTCCACCTTCATGGAACGGGTCCATACTGTAATAGTCCGCTTTGCCGTACAGCTTGTTCATCTCCTTATAATATAAGGAAGCGATCTCCTCGAAACGCGGATCTGTCGGTTGCAAAAATGCCGGACGGTGATATCCGTTCCATAATCCCGGATCAGAGACATTCAAACCTAACTTCTCTTTTGCATTATGAGGAACCATACCGGAGTATCCGGGGAATACCGGTTCGATGCCATATTCACGCATCCGCTTCACGATCCGTTTCTGCAAAGCGATCTGCTGCTTATACCAACTATCCGAATTCGGGCCGCCCCAACCTTCCAAGTTGTTCATCAACCACCAAGCCTGGAAACCGGGACCGGCTACAAAATCGTTGATTTCTTCCTTCGTATAGCCTAACTTGCTCAGCACATTGTACCAAACGCCATCCGCCCCGACCATCGCCAACGGCAAGTTAATGCCATGCAACGCCATCCAGTCGATCTCTTTCTCCCAACGCGTCCAATCCCAAAAGGCCATCGTATAGGAGAAGGTACAATAGTTGAAGTCATAGCGGTATTTCATATCCGTCTCATGACGTTCCTTCTGCTTCACTGCCGGCAATACCTCCGGCAATTCGGCCTGCATGCCATTCCAGGAAAGATGAATTCCGACATGATATTTCAGATACCAGTTCAGCCCGGTCGCGATACTCACATAATTATTACCCCGGATCACGACCTTGTCACCTTTCTGGTCGAGTTCGAAAAAATCGACAGGAGATTTCACCTGTTCAATCATAAATTTACGCGACGCACCTTTATCGATACGTTCCAGCAACCCTTCGATAGGGGAAGCCGCTTTTACGGCAAGCGCAACCAGCAACATGCCGAGGATATGGATGATTTTCATTTGACAGAGATTTTATTCATTAAGATATTGACGCCATACTTTCCGTCAGGAGACACCCACCACTGCGTATCGCCGTTTGCACAACGGATCGCAAAACGATTGTCATACTGCAAACGGGCGGAGCCGTCGGGAATCCATAGGCCGAGGCGATACATTCCCTTTGCCAGGCCGAGCGGAATCTGCAAGTCGGTAGAAATCGTATGCAGGAGCGGAGTGCAGGAGCTGTCGCCCGTTTCATACGGTTGCCAGTCATTCACATTCGCATCCGTCAAGGCGACATGGCAAACCTTACCGGACTCGTCAATCAAGACCAGATAGACAGGATGTTCATTAAACAAAGTCGAGAAACCGCGGTTTATCAAAGATATTTCGACAGGATTAGCCTGTCCGGCAAGCAAAACCGCCGGAGCCGTCATCTCCTGCAACTCGATACGGTAACCGAGATGGTCCCGGATATAATCGAATACATTCCGTTCCGCTACAGAGCCATCTTTCCTGATGAAATACCCATCCGACACCGGCATCTTGTTCTCCCGCAGGAATTCTGTGGAAACAGGAGTTTCCTTCCAGTACATCATCGAATACTTATCTTTCGTATTCTTTTCCTTATAGTTATGAATCACGCTAAGAGAAGTGAAATGTTGCAGGAACAGGCGGCGTGCCGTCTGCAATCCATCAATGATCCACCCGGCTTCAGGATTATCGGGGTCCTCATTCATGCTCCAGGTTCCCCAAGGTAATTCTCCGTCGACCGGAAAACAAGGAGACTCACGCACAATCTGCTCATAAGCAGGCGTACCTTCTGACATTCCGCCATCCCACTGATGCTTTTTGATCACAATAAAGTCGTCATGGAAAGAAATCCGTTTATAATCATCAGAAGCCGTATCCAGCAGGTTCTTATATTCGGGAACCCGTATCTGGACAGCCCGCCCTTCCGGTGTCATCCGGCAGATATGTTGCAAAATAGTCCGTTTCGTATCGTCCGACTTTTCGAGACCATGAAAAGAACTGTGCCATTCTCCCCAAGCACCGATCATGCCAGCCTGTACAACCTGAATCACATCCTTATTCTCTTCAAGGAAAGGCTTGAGCTGTTCCGTATGGCGAATGATGTCTTCCAATGTAGGACCAGTAGCCGCCCGCCCCAAAAACTGGGTTTCATAAGCAAAACGGAGGACCGCTTTCTTGCCTAAGGACCTTAATTTGTCAAAGAAAATACCCATTGTCCGAAAATCCTCTCCTGTCAGCTCTTTTCCGACTGCTCCCGTCAAATAGAAGTAGGTCTGAACCAGTGATACGCTATCGGAAGCATAGAGTTCGGACTGTTCTTCCAGATAAGAAGTGATATCAGGATATTCTTCGGGAGCCCAGACATAGTTCTTTTCCGTTACATCCAGTGCCACTTCAAGTCGGAATCCTCTTTCGGGGTTATACAGCCCTTCCATTCCAGCCGGATCATCCGCATAAATACCCCGGAAAGTACGATGCTGCACCCCGGAATCGCAAGAGGTGAAAAATCCAAGCGTCAATGCGAAAACCAGCATAAAGGTCGCAATGTTTTTCATATCAATCGTTTTTAGTTGTTGTTATAATCAATGTAACCTCCTGCCCTTTCAGCAAGTCATCCGGCAGACCGGTAATCTTCCCGTTCACGATAACCGTTCCGGCATCCTGAACCAAGCGCAAGGCTTTATCATCCAACGGTTCCCATTCCACAAACTGTTGTGTTACCGTCCCGTCGTTATAATGCACATTTACAAACGAAGGCGTGTATAACAACTCGCGTGTCACATGTCCGTCAATATCGCGCAAGGTAGCTTTTCCTTCGGATACCTGCAAGCGTGCCGGCTCGATAGAAGTGATGCGTAACTCATTTTCCGGTACTGCCTGACAGCCTTCGGGTATCTTCTTGTACATGCGGATATAGTCGATATCGAAACTCTTCGGATACGGGACGGAAGGATCGTAAGTCCCTGTCCAGCCGTTCTTCGCTTTCCGATTGTCATAGAAAGAGATAATCTGAACCAGCGGATAAGTGATCGTCGCCTTATGCGTCATCACCTGTATGCCATCCACATACACAGTCACACCTTCCGGTGTCCAGTCGAAGCCATATACATGAAACTCTTCCGCCAATTTCTTATTGGCGAACCAAGGATGTTCCGTGTGATACTGGATCGTCGAGTCTTTCCAGCTGTGTACGGTAGACCAGATACGATTGACATCAGTCCCCAATATTTCAAAGATATCGATCTCGCAACTTTGGTTCGGATCATCTTCAAACCCGATCAACCACCAGGCACAATGCACCCCCCCCCAGCTTGCATCTTGGCACGCATTTCATAATAGCCATACTGGTTTATTTGTGTAGCTTCCGTCTTGATCGAATGAAGGGCTTTCCTTTTCGGATCATAGTGATGCATACCGGTGCGGCTGGCACTCATAAAACCTGATATATACATTCCCTTATCAAACTCATTTTTTGAATCCCGGTCGATCGTCAACCGGACCACCCCGTCTTTCATCTCATACGTCGGTGTACAGACAGTCCGGTCTTTCGGCCAAGAAGGCAGATACTCAGGAATCCATTTCGTCCGGTCGATCTCTTTCCCTTCAAACTCATCGTGAAAAATCAAACGGTAACCCTCTTTCTCCAACGGGCTGGCGGGATAATCCTGCGCCTGTATGTTCTGTAAGCCGACCTGCAAAAGGAAACAGGCAAGAAGTGTACTGAATAGATATTTATTGCTCATGATATTTATTTATTAACGGAGAGAAAAAAAAAGGCCGCAAATGAAGCGGCCCTTTCTCAATAAATATAGACTCTAAAAGAATCGGATCAATAACCTGGATTCTGAACGATTTTGCCCTTACCTTCGTTGATTACAGCTTGAGGCAACGGGAATAAAACAAACTCATCTTTAGTCGTCGTACAACCACGATCTCTTGCATTCTGGATAAATTGTCCATGACGGATCAGGTCGGAACGGCGGACACCTTCGAACCAAAGCTCATGCCCTCTTTCATCCAATACTTTCTGCAAGAAATCGTCTACTCCTTTTACATCACCCATTGTATATGGATTCAGCTTGGCACGTACACGAACTTGATTCAACAGATCCAGTGCTTCGGAAGTTACGGCATTTCCCTTTACGGACAATTGCTTCAGAAAGCAAAGTCAGGACGTCTGCATAACGGTAAACAACCAAGTCGATCTGGCTGCCGTCTCCTGTAGATTCGGGGTCTTCACCATATTTTACAGGAACAGCTCCAGAATAAAGGTTACCATGTTTGGCGATATCAGACTCTTCATTAAACAATACACCATCAGTACCTACATATTCGCCAACCAAAACAGACAGACGGTCATCACCTTCCTCAAAAGTACGGTAGAAAGGCCAAGGGACTTTATAACCATCCCATTTCTGGATAGAAGCATTCTTAGTCGGGTAGTTTCCCGGTAAAGCATGGTCATGCCACAACTGAAGATTTGTACCTCTTTCTTCCGTACAAGCAAAGATAATTTCCTTGTTCCCTTCATTTTCAAGCGTAAAGATATCTGCATATCTGTCCATCAATCCATAACCGTATTCGGCTTTCAACAATTCACGGCCACATTCTTCCGCTTTCGCCCAATTCTTCTCATGCATGTAATACTTCATTAGAATTGTATACGCCAAACCTTTATCAAAGCGTCCGAACTGTGTCGTACGGGTAGGCAAGCCTTTCAATGATTCAGTCAATTCCGTTTCAATGAAATTTGTCATCTCTTCTTGAGTCGCACGCGGCTCAATTACTTCATCCAACGGATTCTTCAAATCTTCCAGTGTCGGAATTGGAATAGGCCCATAGAAATCATACAATAAAAATGCCAGCCAACCACGGCCTAAATGAGTTTCAGCCATCAGTAAAGCCTTCTTCTCGTCACTCATTTCTACATTTGAGATACGATCCAATGTCAATGTCATTGTACCCAAATATTTGGCATAATCCGTATAATTGAGAGTCGTATAAGAATGATTCGGAGTCCAGTTATGAGTTGTCAGCGGAATCCAGCTATCATTCACCCAACAACAAACAGCAATATCGGTTGACATATCACCAATAACCTGGAAACTGTGAGCCGTACTGAATACACCGCTATACTCCGCACTACGGAAAGGAGCATAAACACCTCCCACAACAAGCGCCTCCGCATCCTTTTCATTCGTCGGGAAAAAATCCGGATTGATCGCATCATATCTTTCCGAATCCAAATTAGTACATGAGGCCAATGCGCAACAGCACATTACTGTATATAATAATTTCTTCATGACTTTATCTTTATTTTTAACTGTTTATACTATTAGAATGTAATATCCAAACCGAAGCTGTAAGTACGAACATTCGGATAAGCCCATTGCAACTGAGATGGAGCACTGTCTGAACTTGAAATGTCAGTTTCTGGATCGAGACCTGTATACGGAGTAATCGTAAACGGATTGTTCACGTCGAAATACACACGTACGTTAGACAGAATATGTTTGCTGGTCTTAATAGGAATATTATAACCTAAAGTAATGTTACGACAACGGATGAACCAAGTCTTTTCATAATAATAGTCACCGACTCCATAGGCACTTTCAGTCTGGAAATATCCGGGTAACGTACCGTTCGGATTGCTGGAGGACCAAAGATCCGATATTGAAGTAGGCTGATTATAACCACGGCGCAAGTCATTAACGTTATTACTCAACCATTGTTTCTTATAACTTCCGGCAGAAAGCTTATCAAACTGTCCATAGAAATAAACATTGAAATCAAAGTTTTTCCAACGCAAAGTATTATTAAACCCAAATAAATATCCAGGGTCAGCAGATCCGTAAATCACTTTATCTGCATCATCCAACTTACCATCAGGCTTTCCGGTCTTCATCGGAATGCCATGCTTATCAAATTTAATGGAACCATCGGATTCATAAACATATCCGTCAATATCTTTGATCTTCACCTGTCCGGGTAATGCACCGGGCATATGGTCGATCGTTTCACCTACTTGAACCAAACCATCTGACAAATAACCGGAATAGTAACGCATCCATCCGTTATACTCATCATAAGCATTCGGTTTCCATTTCGGATCACGTTCTTTCCACTTGTCACGATAGAGAGAGAATGTCAAGTCTGATGTCCATTCAAAATCCTTATTACGGATATTAGTCGTATTGATCGTCAATTCAAAACCCTGGCTCTGAGTCTTACCCACGTTCGCAATGATTTTATTCACCTCATTATAAGACAGCAAAGTCTGTTCATTCAACAAATCGGAAACGACTTTATGATAATATTCAGCAGTTACATTGACACGTCCATCCAAGAAACCTAAATCCAAACCAACGTTCCATTCACGGGCTGTTTCCCAAGTCAAAACATTGTTTCCGAGTTGACTCAAATAGACACCATTGATCATGGAATTGCCAAAGATATTATTGTTACCTACTTTATAATAGCTATAAGCTTTATCTCCTACGTTGGAGTTACCTGTTTCACCATAGCTCAAACGTAATTTACCATTAGACAATACATTTCTCAAAGGAGCCAAGAACTCTTCTTCCGTAAACCGCCATCCGGCAGCAACTGAAGGGAAGAATCCCCAACGTTCACCCGAAGCAAAATTTGAAGAACCATCGGCACGCAATGTCGCTGTCAGCAGATAACGGTCTTTAAACGTATAGTTCAAACGACCGAAGAAAGAAGCCATACGAGATTTGGTTGCACTCGATCCTACAGTCGGACGTTTTGCATTACCCGCGCCCAAGTTGTTATACAAGAAACCGTCTGTAATGAAGTCATTGCTTTTCCTGAAAACATTTCATATGTAAACAACTGATAAGAATGACCAACCAAAGCGTTGAAGTTATGGTCGCCTACCTGTTTCGTATAATTAGCAGTCAATTCCATCAAGTAGTCGGAATTATCACCCTGCGCAATAGAGGCCGCACCATTCTCACGTTGTCCATAAAGCGTTGTCGTTGGCAAATATTGTTTCAGTTTCTGATAGTTACGGTCGATACCGAAATTTGCCTTCAACAATAAGCCATCTATCGGGCGAACTTCAAAAAATGCATTTGCCAATAAACGCTCTTGAGTCGTCTTATCTGTAATGTCCAGCAATGAAACAGGATTCGGCAAAGAAAGAAGCATCGGGTTCATCGAATAATTGCCATTCTCATCCCGAATGGGCAAAAGCCGGATTAAACTGAGCCGCAGAAACCAAAATTCCGGCATTCTCATTCTGGCCACTACCTAAAGGCACGTTGTCATATTCATTACGTGTCGCCGTCAAATTAATCCCCATCTTTACATATTTGCTCAACTTCTGGTCCAAATTGGCACGAAGAGAGTATCTTGTCATTCCATTATTTTTAATCACACCATCCTGATTAAAATAGTTTCCAGAAACCAAGTACTTCGTATTATCGTTACCTCCTGTTATAGATAAGTTATGAGAAGTCTGAAAACCTAAACGGGATATTTCATCAAACCAATTCGTATTATTAGCCGGATTGGCAATCTGAGCATCTGTATAAGGCAATGTCAAAGCCGGCAGGGAAGGGTCTGTCGCCTCTTTTTCCTCCATAAATGCCAACACCGTTCGTACGCATCCATTGTTCACGAGTATAATCGTTTGTTGCCCGCATAAAACCGGAAGCGTCCAACATCTCGTAAGATTTGGCTATCTGCTGTACAGAAGCCGATCCGGAATACTGTACCTTAGCCGCCCCGCTCTTACCTCGTTTTGTCGTCACGATGATCACACCGTTACCGGCACGACACCATAAATAGCTGTCGAACTTGCATCTTTCAGCACTTCAATAGATTCAATATCGTTTGGATTGATAGAAGCCAGGATATTATCTTTATTACCTCCTGAATATTGATTACCACTATCCAATGAACCCGGAGAATTCACAGGAAAACCATCAATAATGATCAACGGGTCATTCCCCGCCTTATCAGAAGAAGCGGCACCGCGAATACGGAAAGTTGATTGTCCACCCGGCTTGGCACTAATCGTGCTGACCTGCAAACCGGCAGCCTTACCAGCCAAAGCATGACTAACTGTAGACACTGTTGCCACAGGAGTATCATCCATCTTGACAGATGCAACTGCACCTGTCATATCCTTCTTCTTCATCGTACCGTAACCGACAACAACCACTTCTTCCAAAGCCTGTGTATCTTCTTTCAACAGAACGTTGATCACATTCTGGTTCTTCACAACAATGTCCTGAGGGATGTATCCGATAAAGGAAATCTGCAAAGTCGCGTTAGCCGGAACTTCGATGGAAAAGTTTCCATCCATGTCGGTAGTAGTACCGTTAGTCGTACCTTTCTGGATAACGTTTGCACCGGCGACAGGGCCGAATGCATCGCTTACAGTACCGGTCACCTTACGATTCTGCTGCGTGGCGGCGGTAGAAGCCGGAGCTGCCTCGGAAGTCAGGACAATGTGACGATCCTTGATAGTGTATTTCAAACCTGTTTTAGCTGCAATAGCATCCAACACAGTCTGAATATTAGCATTCTTTTCATTGATAGAGATCTTTTCGTTCTTGTTGATCTCTTCCAGATTATAGAAAAACAGGAACTCGGACTGCTTTTCGATCTGTTTCAACACTTTTCTAAAGTTTCATTCTTAGCTGAAACATTTAGAGTAGCAGTTTGCGCATAGGTGGAAGCAACCACGCTTGACAGACAAACAGCCAACATTAACACGGTTAATTTCATGATTTTTATAGTTCTTTTCAGGTTAAGAGAAACAACTATACGTTGATTATTCATACTTTTGAATGTTTTTAAGATTAAACATGATCCCACGGCAATGGGAGTTTAATTGTTCACACTTTTTAGAAGAGAAGATCCGGCAAGATTTTCTCTTCTTTTGGTTTAAGACTAACTGGTGTTCATATTTCCTACTAAGATTAGCAATTTGTTTTTATTTAGATTTCTGATATTGTCACGTGATGATCGTCGATCTTATACCGGACCGGGATTGACAGATGGATAATCTCCATGATGTCTTTGATACTCTGCCCCCGGTAGAAAGTCCCGGTAAATGTCCGGCGGTTCAGTGCTTCCGACTTAACAGTGAACTGCACGCCGTAAACATGGCTCAACCGGTACAGAATAGCTTCAAGACTTTGTTCGGGGAAATAATAATATCCGGTTGTCCACGAAACAAACCGGTTGGCGTCGACCTGTTGCAGGAGGGCTGATCGCGTTCTTTTGTTATAGACAAACTGTTCGTTCGGCTTTAAGACCGTAGGATGTAACAGGTTCTGCGTGGTCAGCAGGACAGAACCTTCCAGCAATGTCGTAGTCAGGAGCGAATCGGTCGGATAAGCGGAAACGTTGAACTTCGTCCCGAGTGCTTCGATAGATTGTTCTTTGGTCTTGACAATAAATGGCTTATCTTTATCTTTGGCTACTTCAAAATAGGCTTCCCCTTCCAGTTGCACGATACGTTCGGACTTACCATAACGGGAATCATAAGAGAAAGAAGTCCGGGTTCCGAGACTGACGCGGGTTCCGTCCGGCAAAACAACAACATCCGCTTCAAGCCCGTCTCCACCGACATAACTGGTAATCCGGTCGTCATATTCCCTCGAAGAAAAGATAAACACAGTAGAAGTAATGGCTGCGGCAAACATTGCCGCAGCCGCATAAGTACTTATGCGGGTCAATAAGGAATATCTTTTACGCTGGCGGGACTTTCTCTTATCGAGAAGGCGAAGCCAGCTATCGTGTATTTCAGAAGCACCACGGGAAGGAGCGCAGGCTTCATAAAGTGCTTTGGTCTCGAAAAACAATTTTTTGTTGTCTGCACTTTCATTCACCCACGCATAAAAATCGTCCAAAGACCGACCTTGCAGCCGTCCTTGCAAATACCCGATGATTAATTCCGAATGTTCGTTTTCCATTTTCACTTAATTATTAGATATAGATACAAAGTCGACACATGGTTAACTTGGTTCTTACATATACACAACGAACGGGAAAGAAAAAATACTCACAAGAAAAACAATTTTTTCGTCATAATCCGGGAATTGCCTTCACCATGTGTGTCTCGTCCTAATTTGGGTTGACTGTGTATAAAAAATCCTGTTATAGGTGGTCTATAAAAGTAAAAAACAGACAAACCAGTAAATGAGTTGGGGGACGAAAAGTATCATAGAGTGGCAACTGCCATACTTTTATCGTCAGACTATAAAGTCATAGAGCTTTTGACCTACGTCGAATACCTTTTCGACCTTAGTCAAAAGGCTTTTGACACTAGGCAAAAAGGCTTTCGACTTAGGCCAAAAATACAAGGAGCTATAATACAGGTCTTAATTTTTTTGTATATTAGGACATTAAAAAGCTTCTATAACTCCTTTATTTTTTCACTTAAGAGATTGTTTTGATTCTTTCGTCTCATGAATTAAGATGGCTTTGGCCAGATTCGTCACTCCAATGAGTGAAAGCAGATCTTTAAGGTGAAGGCAGTCCAGATGCTTGCATTCACTCTTTTACACATTGATTTTCAACGTATAGCAAGACAGGGTGAAGCCAACGCGCAAATTCTTTATAAAAGAAATATCAGTAGGAACAGATTCGAACAGCTCTTACGCAGATAAAGGAGGGAACGATAAAGCTGGTTCTCGACCGTACGGACAGAGAGATCCAAACGTTCTGCTATTTCGGCCGCTTTCAGACCTTCGAGATAGGACATACGGAAGATTTGCTGGCTTCTTTCAGGCAGTTCGGCAACCTTTTTTCATCAGCAGATCGAGCAAATCCTTTTCGCATGAAAAGTTCGTCGGATGCCTCAAAGAAGTCAAGCTCTTCCAATTTTAACTGAAGGGCGCGATGATCGATGATCTCCTGCTCCATATTTATCCGGCGAAGATAATCCAGGCAGGCATTCCGGACGGAGACATAAAGCACCCGTTTCAGGTCATTCTCCGGAAGGCGGAACACCTGCTTGTCCCACAATTTCAGGAATACATCGTGGACAATATCTTCGGCAAAGAAACCGGAAACGAACTTCTCCGCAAAGCGCATCAACATCGGGGCATACTCCGTATAAATATGCCGATATTGATCTATGTCCAAAGATGTATTCCCCATATTTGCAAATATAGAAAAAATCTAATTATTCATTAACAAACACTTCATGTACACCCGGTTCAGCGAATTTTATCGGTTCGACCTTTCCGGTGACGGCATTCATACATTGAACTACATCGTTTCCGGTAGTCTGGACCTTGATCACCCAGCCGTTCTCTCTCTTGCAGACAGACAAGATATCCGTCGTATTGGAAGCCGGCATGACAGCCAAGCCGTCAGCGCAATGGATGGTTTCAATATGATAACGGCGCACAACAACCGGAAACTTTTTACCTTTATAGATAAAGGTGGCCGGACGCTGGTCTTGGTCGCTCGCCCAATCGGTATTCAACAGATAGATCGTACGGCGGTCCGAATGATCCCAAACCGTGAAACCGACTGAAGGAGCCGCCTCCATCCAGCCTTGGCAGGTTTCCTCACCGGCAGCCTTGGCAGCAATTTCTTTCATGGCTTCCACATAATCAGCTTTCAACATCGTTTCGGCTGGATAGGCTTTCTGGGGGAAATAGATGATTTTTCCCGAACCGCAGGCGATCTCCGTCTTAGTGGTCAGTTGCCGGTAATTTTCTCCCAACATCTCACGGATAACCGCATCGTCGGCAGGGAAACGGACCGGCTGGTCGGGCTGCAACTCTTCGTTCAGATGGGCCGCCGTGAGCAAAAGCGTTCCGCCCTTGAATACAAAATCGCGGATACGCAGGAAGTCATTCGCGTCGTAACTGTTCCATCCGAGGAAGATCATCGCCTTATACCGGTCCATCACGTCTTGCGGCGCTTCGACAGGAAGCAAGTCAACCGTACCGTAAGGGGTGGAAGTAAACCAACCTTCCGGCCCGCAGCCATCCACGATATTGTCCGGATAGAAGACATTCAGCAGATCGAAACTCTCGCATACCTTATTGAACTTTCATTTATCACCCTTCTGCGACCACAGGCTGCCACGACCGAACGACTTCCAGGCGTCGTTACGCCCCTGGATCACGGCAATATTGCTTCTCAGGTCGCCACGGCGGGAATGCGTTTCCACGAAATCGAGCATCTGATGCTGGGCAAACAGATGTTCCTTGCCGGAAACGGAATAACGGTCGTTCATATATTCATCCGTCCACAAGGCCTCTTCCGTATTCATATGGGAAGAACCGTGCATATAAGCAACGGCCAGCGACATATACAGGCGCAGAGAATGTTTCGGATCAGTAAACGGCCCTGAGCCCCATTGCATGGCATGAAGCGTCCCGTAAAGCGGACGGCTGTAGGCGCGGGATGCACCACGCAGGGAAGAGAGTATGATTTCTTCCGGCCCGTACATCTGTTCGGCTCCCAGCCAGTCGTAACCGGCTTGATACAGATAGCGGAACAGCGTGGACGGTCCCGTATGGCGCGTGCTCGGACCTTTGGAATAGCGGAAGTTGGCAACGAGCTTGCGGGCGCCGTCGGCCATGTCCGTCACCCCTTCCGGATCATAATGGATAAAGACGCCGTGGTCGGTATAAATCGGACGATGTTTGGCAAAGATTCCACCATAAGGGCGGTTGCGTGCCGCCATATCGGAGAAGACTCCCTGATACTGGAAATGCTGCCAGTAATAGTAGCCGCCGTCATTCTCATGCGCCTGCTTGCCACGGAACATCGGGGTAGCCAATGTTTCCAAAGAAGGATTGATCCGGCTTCCTGCCAGCGTACGTCCTTCGACTTGCCAGGCATACGGGATTTTCAACTGGTCCAGCAACCGGGTGTAATGGCCGATGACGGCAGGATCAGCTACTCGGAAACCGCTCCACTGGTAGGAAGGACGGAACTGATACCAGTTACCGACCCGGTTGGAAACATACCATTTGAAGAAATAATCATACGGCGTATATTGCTTGTCGATATAGATTTCGTCACCGGACGAAAGATAGATCTGCTCTGCCTCCTTGTCGATCACCTGGCGGATTTGCGCCTGTTCCGTACGGCTGCCGTCGTCAAACACCAGCGGGATGGCGTGACCGGCCTCGCCTGCACGCATTTCCACGACATGTAGGCCGGGGATTTCAAACAGGCATTCCTGCTCGGCAGGCGTGGCAGCACCGTTTGCCTTTATTTTGAGGCTGACATTCGGCTTATTCGTCTCCACCAATATACCGAAAGAGGCGTTTTTGGCAACATATTCAGGAACGGAAACGACTTCAAAATCGCGTGCGGTCTCTTCGATGATCTCCAGGCCGCGCAGTTCATACGGATAAGCAGCGCGATGCGGCTCTTTCCGGAGCGTCAGCTTCATCTCTCCACTGCCATGCAAGGAAGACGGAAGCGGGATATAGAAGTCCGCCACATTGGAAGCGCGGTCGAAGATGTTTCCTTCGAAAAGCGTCTCCCCGTTAAATTCGAGCTTCCACATCGGCCAGCTGCGGGTTGAGAGGTTACAGCCGATCCAGTAGTTGTAGTTGTCCGGTTTTTGGGCAAACTTGGTGAACGGTATGGAGCAAACCGCTTTCTTGTTTTGTATCAGGCGCGGAGCTTCCACCCAACATTCGCCGCTGAAATGCGTCCCGCCGATACGCAGGAAAGCACAAGCCACATTTTCCGGCAATGTGAATGTCTCAGACACCGTCTGATATTTTCCCGTACCTTCCGAGACCGGCATGTAAAGCACGGTATCCGGCTGGTCATAGATATCGTCAGCCGCCCGTCCCGGTTTCCGGTAGAACAATTCGATCTCGACTCCGAAATCACCATTCCCGGAAACAGTCAACCCCTGTTTCTTCACGACCGGCAGCGTAACCGTCAGTTCACCCGGCTTCAGCAACTTACCGGAAATGCGGTAATAGGCATGGCGCTCGAAATTATCGTCTTCACCTTTGAAATAAAGCGAATAACGGTCCTTTTTACGGATCACCGAATCCAAGTTGTCGTCAATATAAAACTCGGACCGGCGGAACATTTCTTCACCTCTGTTCTGAAAAGGAGCTGGCATCTTTACTCCTCCGATCACACGTAAGAATTTTCGCGTCGGGATTCCGGATTGTCCGAAGGTAACGGTTTCGGAGATACTCTGATCGGGTTGGAGCAGATGTGTTTTTTCACTTCCTGCGGGAGTAAAGACGACCGTTCTTGTCTCTTTCCAGGAAGATGCAGCGTATGCCTGAAGTACGGCAAAGACGATCAAGCATAGGGAGATACATGTTTTTTCATATAAACTTAATACAAATGTTTTTCGTTCAAATCACTTTCCAAATGTACGATTTATTTCCGTATTATTATTACTCGCAGTTTTTATGTACTTTTGTAGATATAATTATAAGTACCTAAGACTGAAAAGATGATTGTTGTAAGAGACACGGAGACATTGAAAGGGAAACGGCTGGTAGCCACTATCGGCTTTTTCGACGGAGTTCATCTGGGACATCGTTTTCTGATTCACGAACTGAAGCAGGTGGCCGAAGCCGCCGGATTGCCTTCCGCCGTCATCACGTTTCCCGAACATCCCCGTGCTGTCCTGCATGCCGACTATCAGCCGAAGTTGCTCAATTCGTTCGAAGAGAAATTGAAACATTTGGCTTCCACCGGGATCGACTATTGTATCGTGCTGGACTTCACCCTCGAACTATCCCGCCTGACGGCAAAAGAGTTTATCACTACCGTATTGGCAGACCGGTTGCATGTGGACACGTTGCTGATCGGCTACGACCACCGTTTCGGGCATAACCGCGAGGATGGCTTCGAGCAGTATGTAACCTATGGCGAAACTTGCGGCATCCGGGTTATCAAGGCTTCGCAATACAGCGAAGGAGAGGCGGCCGTCAGTTCTTCCGAAATACGGAAACTCCTTGCGGAATGCCGGGTGGAGGAGGCGGCTCATCTGCTGACTTATCCTTACGGGCTGAGGGGAAGTATCGTCAGCGGTTATAAGGTCGGCCGGAAATTAGGTTTCCCGACCGCCAATATCCAAGTGGACGAGCCTTTCAAGATCATTCCGGGCATCGGCGTATATGCCGTTCGGGTATATCTGAACGGACAGCGTTACAAGGGAATGCTGTACATCGGTAACCGCCCGACCCTGGACAACGGGGACAACATCACGCTGGAAGTAAACATCCTCAACTTCTCAGGCGACATCTACAATAACGAAATAACAGTCACGTTCATACAACACGTACGAGGCGACATCAAATTCGACACCCTCGACCAGCTGATCGACCAACTGAAAAAAGACAGGGAGACGGTGGATAGAATATTAACGGAATAAAACATAATCATGTACTACGACGCAATAGACCTATTAAAAGGGATGATTTCACGTCCTTCTTTCAGCAGGGAGGAGGGAGAAACGGCTGATTTTCTCAAGCAGAGCTGGGAAAAAGCAGGGTATAAGGTGAACCGCAAAGGGAATAATCTGTGGCTGATCGCTCCCGGTTTTGATCTGGACAAACCAACTCTGCTGCTCAACTCCCATATCGACACTGTCAAACCGGCTTCGGGCTGGACGAAAGATCCGTTCAATCCGGAGGAGACGGAAGACGAGCGTCTGTACGGCCTTGGCAGCAATGATGCCGGCGCGAGCATAGTCTCTCTTTATGAAGCATTCAGGGTGTTATCAGGAAGGAACAACCCTACAACCTGATCTTCCTGGCTTCATGCGAAGAAGAAGTTTCCGGCAAGAACGGGCTGGAAAGCGCTCTTGCCGACCTTCCCCCATCGCATTCGCCGTTGTCGGCGAACCGACCGGCATGCAACCTGCCGTAGCTGAAAAGGGGCTGATGGTACTGGACTGTGTCAGCACCGGCAAGGCAGGACACGCCGCCCGGAACGAGGGGATCAATGCGATCACGCTTGCCATGAAAGATATCGAGTGGTTCAACACCTATCAGTTCCCGGGAAAAAGCGATTTCCTCGGACCGGTAAAGATGAGCGTCACGATTATCCATGCCGGGACACAGCACAATGTCGTTCCGGACCGCTGCGAATTCACCGTCGATATCCGGACAAACGAATTCTATCCCAACGAAAAACTGTTCGAACTGATCAAATCGCAGGTCGGCTGCGAAATAAAAGCCCGCAGCTTCCGCCTCAACTCCACCCGTACAGATTTGCAACATCCGTTCGTACGCCGTCCGTCATGATGGGAAAAGAGCCTTTCGGTTCGCCTACTTTGAGCGACCAGGCCCTCATGCACTTCCCTTCCGTGAAGATCGGACCGGGAAACTCCGCCCGTTCCCATGCAGCCGACGAATATATCGGCCTGATGGAGATACGGGAAGCAATCGATATGTATATCAAGCTGCTCGACCAATTGACGATTGACAATTGAAAAAGAGCAAGATCATTCTACCGCATCCTCTCTTTCTTCAAACTTTCAATTAATATGAGGGACCTCTTCACAACCATCGGCACACGTTACCTAATCGCCATCCTGAACTTGGCACTGATCTTTATCAATGCCAAGGTATTGGGTGTCGAAGGAGTCGGACTGGTCGGACTGATTCTGGCGATAGTAGGAATTGCCACCATGTTCTGCGGAATATTGGCGGGAAATACGATCATCTATTTCATGAACCGCTATTCCATGCAAGCCGTATTTTTGCCTTCCTACTGCTGGACACCCATCGGAGCAGGCATCGCTTGCGGCAGCATGGCCATCCTCGGAGTGCTTCCCGAAGGGCACGCTCTTGATATTTATATTCTTTCCACCCTGACCTCCCTCGTTGCCGCAAACTCCCGTTTCCTGTTGGGAAAGAATCAGATTTTTGGGTTCAACCTGACCTTTGTCTTGCAAGGAGGATTACTATTTTTTGTCTTATTATTCCTTTATTACGGATTGAAGATACAGAACGTAACCGCTTACCTGTGGGGAATGTATTTCACAAACGGCATCGCGTTTCTCGTCAGCCTTTTCCTACTCCTGCCGTTTCTAAACAAAAAAGAGGCAGATCCCCGGAAGGGACGCTCCCAATACGCTCTTTTGAAAGAGATGTTTGCTTACGGGCTTTGGGGAAGTGCGGACAATATTGCCGAGATCCTGACTACCCGCCTCAACTATTTCCTGATCCAACGGTTTGCCGGGTTGGGAAGCGTCGGACTGCTGGATGCGGGAACCAAGATTTCCGAGAGCGTCTGGCATATCAATCGCAGCATCGGCTTTATCACGTACAGCCACGTTGCCCGGACACATAAACCCGGCGAGCAAAAACAAATCACGCTCCGGTTCTTCAAACTAACTTTTTGTGCCATCACACTTGCGACCGGCTGCATTCTTCTGATACCGGAATGGATCTATACGGATTATCTGTTCAGTGCCGAGTTCGCAGGGATGCACAACGTCATAACAGGGTTGTCGGCCGGAATCATAGCACTGGCCTGCAACAGCATACTATGCCAATATTTTACCGGAAGCGGCAAAATACGTTACAGCACGGGCAGTTCTTTTGTCGGTTTGATAAGCCTGCTTGTTTCGGGCTACCTGCTGATCCCGCACTACGGGTGTTTCGGATCGGCCATCAGTTCCAGTATCGCATTCAGCACCATGCTGGCATTCTCCATGATTATTTTCTGCAGGAAAACAGGAACTCGCCCAAAGGACTTTCTGATCAATAAAGAGGATGTGAGGTTCGCACTCCGGAAACTCCGGTTGACACATGACGACGATCAGCCCTGACACACCTGCTACATCTGTCGTGACGCGCCCCCGGTCAGCCTCAATGCGCCTTTTCGTCAATCCAGCCACGGAGCCGGATTCAGTTTCGTCTTTTCTTTCCAAAGCTGGAAATGAAGGATCGTGGCATTGCCGTCCTCTGTATCGGTAAAGATCTTTCCGATCGCCTGGCGGGTACTCACCTTATCGCCTGCCTTCACATAGACCTGGCTCAAGTTGCTATATACCGTCAAATAGTTACCGTGGCGGACAATGACCGAATTGTTATATCCCGGAACAACGAACACACGCGTCACCTCACCATTGAACACGGCGCGGGCATCCGTACCCGGAGCGGTCTGGATGTCTATACCGCTGTTATTCGTACGGACATACTTCAATTCCTGGTGCTGCTGTTCGCCGAAGGCAGCGACAATCGTATGGCGGCCGGACACAGGATAAGGCAAACGCCCCTTATTGCTTGCAAAATCATCGGATAAGCGTTTCTCGGCCTTTGTCATGGCATAACCGCCTTTGGTATCGGCGACACGTTCTTCGCGGACCGGATCCGCCTCCGGTTTTGTTTCAGGGACTTTCTTTCCTGAAGCAGCCGCCTTTTCACGTGCCAAACGGTTCCTTTCAGCGCGGGCCGCCCGTTCGCGGGCAGCTTTGGCCTCGGCTTCGGCGCGGGCGATTTCTTCGGCTATCTGCTTTTCGATCTGGCGGTTCAAGGCATCAGCCTGCTGCTTTTTCTTTTTCAGGTCGGCCTGCAACTGTTTCTGTTTCTGGTTTAACTGCTGCACCTCTTCTTTCTGGCTCGATTCCTCGGTCTGGAGCTTACGACTTTCATCCTCCCGCGCACCCAATAAGGCGTTCTTCTCGGCACGTGTCTTTTCCAGTTCTTTCTGCTTGCCGGCAATTTCCTTCTGCTTACCGATAATTTCGGATGCCTGCTTCTTCTGCCAGTCGGCATACTCGCGAAGGTAACGCATACGGCGAAGGGACTGGGCAAAATTGTCGGCGGAAAGGATGAACAACAACTTATCCTGCGAACTGCGGCGTTTGTATATGCTTTGAACCGATTTCCCGTAATTCTGCCGCTTATTCCCCAACTCTCTTTCCAATTGGGAAATGTTCCGGCGGGAAGCGGCTATCTGCTTGTCTATTTCCCCGATCTCCTGGTTCAGGAGGCTGATGACCTGTTTACGGGAAAGGATCTGTTTGGAGAGCAGGTTCAGCCGGTTCAGCGAGTTACGCGCCGTCTGCCGCGTCTCGTCCAATAGATGGCTGGTCATCTCGATCTCGGCAAGTGCGGCTTTACGCTGCTTTTCGAGTTCGCGTACTCTTGCCGAGTTCTGTGCGGAAACAGAACCGACCGACAGCATGAATATGACGAACCAGAAGTATCTCATCTTACATTTTATTACTACTCAAAGATTTGATGATCTGAGACAACGTGATACGTTTATATTTGGCAGGAATGGAAAAATCCATTTTCACTGGGACATCCGTCTGCATGCGGGAGAAATGCAACGTGACTCCTCCTTGCGAAGTACCATCTTTCATCACCTGCACATCCATTCTCATCGGGAAAGGCTGTCCGTCTGCCAAACGAAAATCAGCATAATCCCATTGCAAGGCGTAACGGTCCGAAGGTTCGGAAATACAGATTGAGAGAATCTTCTCCTCCCCGTCCGCCATAAAGGTGTACAGCAACCCCATCACGTCTTTTACCTGTATTTCGGCTGCGGGCCCGTCCTGCTTCAGCTTAAAGCGGTTGTACAGCTTCGGGCTGATCCCCTGCTGTCCGGGAAGGAACAGACGGTTGGTGAAAAGTGCCTGCAGATTATAGAAATTGAACTCGATCGGTGTCTGCCCTTTCAGGTTGGCATAATTGTCAGCCACATAGCGCTTATTCATGCGGTCGATCACCTTTACGCTGTCCACACTGATCTCGGCGCGGAAAACCTCGATACCTAAAAAGGGTTGCACGGACAACTGGAAAGCACTGTCTTTTACCATCTTCAGATCCACACGCGAACTCATATTGTTGCCCGGCAAGTTCAAGTCCACGTTCAGGCGTGCAGTCAGGGTTTCATACTTGAACGCCTGCTCCTGCATAAGCGCAAAGAACTCGTTATGCGCTTTCGCCCCGCCCGCTTCGACCGTACCGACTTTCTTGGTCGATTTACAACCTGTGAACGACAGGGCGATAAAAAAGACCAGCGCAAAGGCAAGGCTTATCTTATTCATTCTTGACCTCCTCTTCTATATAGGTTCCCTCTGCGATCTTGCGATCCAGCACATCGCTTTCTTTTCCCATCTCCTTCGCTTTCTTCCATTGTTCAAGCGCCTTTTCCTTATCGCCGCTCATGAAGAGGATATCGCCGTAATGGTCTACCAGCTCGGAGCTTTTGGTCGTATCGTTAGCAAGCGCGCTCTCTATGTATATCTTGGCAAGCGTATAGTTTCCCTGTACAAGGAATATCCAGGCATACGTATCGAGATATGTCGAATTGTTCGGTTCCAGTTTGACTGCCAATGCACTCATCCGTTCCGCCTTTTTCAGATCTTTCTTTTCCAGCGAGAGGAAATAGGCGTAATTATTGAGGACGACCACGTTCTTGTCGTTGTACTTCAACGCTTCATCATACGCTTTATAGGCTTCCGGCATATTCTTGACCTGATAGTAGATATCGCCTATCTGTCCGTAAAAATCAGACTTCAACCCGACGTTCGTCTCCGGGATAATCTCCAGGCCGGCTTTGTATGTATCCAGTGCATCCTGATACTTTTCCTGCTGAAAATAAGCGATCCCAAGATAAAAGTAATACTCCGGTGCATCGGGGAAAAGCTCCTGGCAACGGGTACAGATACGGATCACTTCGGGAATGTCTTCCGACTTCAACGCCAGATTCAAGAGTTGTTGCCAGGCAGCAGCATTCGAAGGTTCCATCTCGGTAATCAGCTGAAACTGGAAACGGGCCTCATCAGTCTTCCCCTGCGCAACCAGCAGACTGCCGTACATCTGTTTCAGATCGGTATCTTCCGGATGCTGTTCCAGTAATGTCTGGAAAAGGGCATTCGCACTCTCGGTCCCCTTCTTCGTCTGCTGCAGTTTGAGAATATAACGGGACAGGATACCGACTTTCGTCTCGACATCCAATTTCTCGTTCACTAATGCATTGCGTATCTGCGTCTCGGCGGCGTCCTTATTACCGACGACTTCATAATAGTTCGCCATAGAGACAATGTAATAGGGACTTTCCGGATCGATTTCGTGTGCTTTCTGATAATATTTCAACGCTTTGACCGTATCATTCTTTTTCCAAGTGGAGATCCCCCAAAATGATCTGATAGCGGGATTCCATCGGGAATTTGGCGGCAAGCTTTTCCACCTCTTTGAACGCGTTATCGTTCTGCTCCAACGCATTATACAATTTATATTTCTGCATGGAAAGCGCCTCGCTCATGCCTATGGACGATTCGAGGGCGTCATAAGCATCGATCGCCTTCCCGATTTCACCTTCCTGCGTAAGCGCATCTGCCAGGTAATAGTTCAACTCCGGTTTTCCGGGATAATCTTTTACAAGCTTCTCATACTCGTCCGACGCCTCGCCGAACATACCGAGGTTGCGGCTCATTGTCGCCAACGCCAGCCGGTAGGTAAAATTATCGGAACTGTAAGCCACCGCACGCCGCAACATCTCCAGCGACTTTTCCGGACGGTTCAGCTGGGCATAAAACGAAGAAAGTTCGTATAAGACGGCCGAGGCGGTCGAATCGATCGCCAGACAATGGTTAAAGGCATCATAAGCGGCATCGAATTTTCCGGCTGCCTTCAGGTTCAGCCCTTCGTAGAAGAAGTAATCGAATTTCCGCTGATCCCCGGCACTCACTTGATTCGGCTTCGACGATATTTCCACCTTCGCCTCCTGATCCTGCGCCCTCAACGATTGCGAACTCCCGATCAGGAATAATAGAAAAGATATCGAGATCAGAGACTTTAGCATCCCTCCCATATTTTTTAATTCTTAATTCTTAATTTTAATTATCTCCCCGTGTGACCGAAGCCGCCGGCTCCCCGTTCGGTGTCGTCCAGCACTTCCACCGGCTGCCAGACGACCTGGCTGTGAGCCGTGATCACCATCTGACAAATACGCTCCCCGTCATTGATGGTAAACGATTCGGAAGAGAGGTTTATCAGGATTATGCCGATTCGCCGCGATAGTCCGCATCGATAGTACCCGGCGTGTTCAGCAATGTGATGCCATGCTTCAATGCCAGGCCGCTACGGGGGCGCATCTGTGCCTCATAGCCTTCCGGCAACGCGATATATAATCCGGTCGGTATCAGTTTCCGTTCAAGGGGTTTCAACACTACCGGTTCCGTCAGATTTGCACGAATGTCCATTCCTGCCGACAGCGGAGTCGCGTATCCCGGCAGCGGATGGTGTGACTTATTTATGATCTTTACTTCCATAAACTCTTTTATTTCCGGGCAAATTTACATAAATATCCCTGATTACCATCTCCCGGAAGTTCCATTATTCTTTAAATTATACTAAGTACACCTATATGCATCCACACCGGAGTGTTTTGGCTCCCTTATGATGCTTTTCTTCAAAACAAGCAAGAAAAGTACGGAAAACAAGCAGAAATGATCACAGACACCCCCATCTTGCACCTTTCAACATCCGGGTGTATGGGGCGGTTACACCGGATGTTTCTGCTCCGGACACCCGGATGTATGGAAACAAAACATACCAACTAATTGATTAATCTATGCTTATATTGCAAAACAAAGACTATGACTTTCAGAAAACCGGTGATACATAAGTGATAGACAAATATGGCATCTATCACTCCTACGCACCATGATTATCAAAACCCGCATGGTAAAGTGTGATAGAGTGACAGAGGATTCCGCAAAAACAAGTTCTGCAACCAAGCCCTGTCCCTCTTATTCTCCTACCTTTATTTCCACGATTGCATCCGGCAGGCCTTCCGCCGTAGCTTTCAACCGGATGGTTCCTGCCTTGCCCGTGTTTTGTACGACCGCCATTGCTTTTCCGTAGAAAGCGTGGCGTTCCGGTTTCTTAAGGCTGACGGGATCATTCTGATCTCCGTTATCTGTCCCGGCGATAAAGCCGTCCCCCTCAACCGTAAAACGAAGCAGGTTGTCGGCATACGGCACCAAGTTTCCGTCTTTGTCCTGTATTTCCACGGTCACGAATGAAAGATCCGTGCCATCGGCGTGCAAGGCGGAACGATCGGGGATCAGCATGATCCGGGCAGGTTCGCCGGCCGTACGGATTTCACGTGTAAGCACTTCCTTACCGTCCTTACGGGAAACGGCTTTCAACGTACCCGGCGTAAAAGGAACCCGCCAGCAGACATGGAAAGCATCGTCCGGCTTGCTCTTGACACCCAGGCTCTCGCCGTTCAGGAAAAGCTCCACTTCGTCCGCCTGGTTATAGTAGGCCCAGACATCGACAGTCTCTCCCTTTTTCCAGTTCCAGTGCGGGAAAGGTGAAGAACCGGCGTGTCGGTCCATTCGCTCTGATACATATAATAGACATCTTTCGGAATACCTGCCAAGTCGACAATACCGAAGAAACTGCTACGGCTCGGCCACCAGTAAGGTGTCGGTTCACCCAGATAGTCAAAGCCCGTCCAGATAAACATACCTGAAACATAAGGCAACCGTTTGACTTCCCGCCAAGTCACCTCGTGGGTCGAGCCCCAAGGCACATGGCAGTTGTCATAAGCCGAGCAAAGGTGTTCGGGACGATCGAACCGTTCCCGCCAGGTGTTCGGCCAGACATACATCGAATCGGACGGCATCTGGTAGTAGCCGCGTGTCATCAGGGCGGAAGTAGACTCGCTTACAATTAACGTCTTGCCCGGAAAATTCTGCGGAAACGGCTCGTAATTCTTTTCGTGATAGTTGAATCCCAATACATCCAATGCATTCGAACGGAAGATCAGGTTACCCGGTGTCGCCTCGTTGTTGGCTGCAGTGACAGGGCGCGTCTTATCCAGGCGCTTGACGATCGCTGCCAACGAATGGGCGATCAATCCCTGTACGCTCATGGCGGTATCGGACAAGATCTCGTCATCCACCGGATGGCCTGCATTGAGGATCAAGTTGGCGGCTTCGAGACTAAGCGTGTCGGCATCGGCATGTTGCCATTGCTCCAGTACTTCGTTTCCGATGCTCCACATAAAGACGGACGGATGGTTACGGTCGCGCAGGACCTGGTCTGTCAAGTCTTTTTCATGCCATTCGTCAAAATATCGGGCATAGTCGTACGGTGATTTCCGTTTCCGCCACATATCGAAAGCCTCGTCCTGCACCAGCAATCCGATCCGGTCACAGATGTCGAGCAATTCGGGTGCCGGCGGGTTATGGCTGGTGCGGACGGCATTGGCACCCATGTCTTTCATTATTTGCAGCTGACGTTCGAGCGCCCTCGGATTGACCGCGCTTCCGAGGCATCCCAAGTCATGATGCAGGCAGACGCCCAATATTTTGGTCGGTTCTCCGTTCAAGGAGAATCCCGTATGCTCGTCCCAATCGAATTTGCGTATGCCGAATGTGGTTCGATAGCGATCCGTCAGTTTATTGCCGACTCTCACCTCGGTTATGGCGGTGTACAGATAAGGATTCCGGACGCTCCATAGTTCCGGATAGAACATTTCTATCGTGTGTGTAACGGTTTTCTTCCCTCCTGCGGCTATCTCGACCGGGGAGGATATCCGGTAGAGGGTCTTTCCTTCCTTGTCTTGTATCAGGGTAGAAACTTCCACGGTCACATCGGATGCCTCGTTTTCAAAGTCGTTTCAATCTCGACCGTACTCTTGTCCGCATTCATGACCGGAGTAGTGATGTTTGTCCCCCAATTGTCCACATGGACTTGTCCGGTTTTCACCAACCATACATTCCGGTAAATGCCGGACCCTGAATACCAACGGGAATTAGGCTGGTCGCTGTTATCGGCCTGGACAACCAAGACATTCTCCTCCTTTCCATAATTCAGATACGGTGTCAGATCATAACGGAACGAAACATATCCGTTGGGACGAAAACCTAGCAAATGTCCGTTCAGCCAGACTCTACTGTTCCGGTAAACGCCGTCGAAATCAATATAGATCACTTTTCCCTTGTCGCTTTCAGGCAGTTTGAAGTGTTTCCGGTACCACCCCATTCCACCGGGCAGCGCACCGCCTCCGGGAGTTGCCGGGTTATCGAGAGAAAAATCCGCCTCGATGCTCCAGTCGTGAGGCAAGTTCAGGACTCGCCAATTGCTGTCATCCGTATCGGGAGCGGACGCATTGGCTTGTTTTTCAGTCAGGGCAAAGCGCCATTCTTTGTTGAAGGATATTCTTTCACGCCCTTTTTCCCGTGTGGCACATGCAGTAAGGAACAGACAGACCAAGGCAAATACGGATAGTCTCATACGTGTACAGTTAACTCGTTTATATTATACAAGGTAATACAAAAGAGACTAAAAATGAGGAAGAACATACAAAATAAAGGGTATATCGTTATAATATCATACATTTGTAGGGATGAACCCGGTTTGTTCATCTTCAAAAAAGAAAGATAAAACTATGGCAGCAAAGAAAGACAGAGTGCTTTGGGCAGACGATGAGATAGATTTGTTAAAGCCCCACATCCTTTCTGCAGGACAAGGGATATGAAGTGATTCCGGTAATCAGCGGGCAGGACGCCATCGAATGCTGTAAGGGAAGAATCGTTCGACATTATTTTTCTGGACGAGAATATGCCGGGGCTTACCGGATTGGAAACATTGGCGCAGATCAAGGCGATCAATCCCGATGTCCCTGTCGTCATGGTGACCAAGAGCGAGGAAGAGAGCATCATGAACCAGGCTATCGGTAACAAGATCGCCGATTACCTGATCAACCGGTCAATCCGAACCAGGCTCTTGTCTATCAAGAAATGTCCACAAAGAACGTAATCATATCCGAAACAACGACTGTCGGCTATCAGCAGGAGTTTGGGCGTATCGGCATGCAGATCAACGACTCACTGACAACCGATGACTGGATGGAGGTATACAAGAAGCTCGTCTATTGGGAAATCGAATGGAAAACAGCCAAGTTCCGATGACCGACATGCTGCGCATGCAGAAACAGGAAGCAAACAACGCATTCGGTAAATTTGTCAAAAAATTACGTGGACTGGATTCAGCATCCTGA
>VOFB01003149.1_pt1 | contig 31795 bp, 45 predicted proteins | sample 5384141 | NCBI WGS metagenome assembly VOFB01 (sample SAMN12384721, study PRJNA508395) | human gut metagenome | isolation source: healthy gut A | host: Homo sapiens | reverse complement strand
TACGTATTGCTAAACTTAGTCGTTTCAGGCTTTCGCGTTTACCTTTACAGCCGTGCGGCACGTAAGTCCCGTGGGGTACGGGGTCCTTTTCCCTGATAAAGCGCCTGTCGGCTCTCGCAGCCGTTCACAAAAGTGTACACCGCCAGCCGCGCATCTTCTTCCTGATAGATGTTGTAGTCCGCGTTGGAGAACGCGACGGGACCTCCTTGACCTGGATCAAGGCTGACCACCGTCAGCTCGGCAACCGCGCCGGCCTTCACGCTGCCGCGTCCCCTCCATGCCAAAGATCTCGGCGGGATTGGCGCTGCACAGCTGTGCAATGCGGTTGAGGACAGTCCGCGCTTGTGGGTACCCCTCCTCCAGCAACACGGGCAGCAGCGTTGCACAGCCCGGAAATCCGGCGTTGACCGAGAAGATCGATCCTGTTTTCTTTGCCAACGGACGAGCGACATGGTCCGACGCGACGACGGACACGAAGCCCCTCTTCGATGGCGGCCCACAGTGCCTCCACGTCCGGACTGTTTACGCAGCGGCGGGTTGACCTTTCCAACGTTCCCCCACTCGCTGTCGACCGTGTGCGTCAGGTAGTGCGGGCAGGTCTCCACGATGATCTGCGCGTCCGGGTATTGGCGTTTCATCATTCGCAGCACCTCAAGGCTCTCCGCGCAAGTGACATGTACCGCGTAAAGCGGCACCGTCTTCGCCGCAAAGTAGGCGCAGCGCAGGATCGCCTGCCTCGCAAATGGGGGGGGTCTTGCCTCATACCAGCCCTGAAGATTATCCTCCCCTTCGCCTTTAACGATCGCCGTGCGCTTTTCAATAACATCCTGATTTTCCGCATGGATGCACAGCGTTCCCCCAGGCGGGCAATACGCGTCATCCACTCGATCAGGTTTGCGTCGCTGACGATCTCCACGCCCGCCTTAACGCCGGCCGCGCCAATGCCCGCCCGTGAAATACTGAAAGAGGGAATCTTGAATTGTTTACATAGGTCGCCAGCTGGTCCGTCTGCTCATAAGTACTCAACCCCAGATGAATGCCGACATTGCAGAATGCCTCTCGGTTGATCTTTATCTATAAAGGCGGGTACAGTCTCAAGGTAGTTCTCCGCCTTGCGGTGGAGGTAGGTGATGAGAACGCCGCCGGAGACGGCGTTCTTTGTCTCTGTCTCAAGTCTCTCTCAGAGCCATAGCCGATATGGGTATGAGCGTCGATAACGCCGGGCATGATATACAGCCCCGTGCAGTCATAGAACCTCCGCGTCTCCGCGTCCAGTCCCGCACCGACGGCCGCGATACGCCCATCTTCAAGCAGGACGCTCACAGGCAGCTCCGGCGGAGGCGCTGGGGTCTTACTAAATACCCGTTCTTCAATAAAACCTTCATTTGCTTTCCCCAACCTTTCCATGGATTTTGTATTGCGAGCTTGCCGCCGTTTGCCGTAACGGTCTCACCCGTCATATAGGAGGACATCGGTGAGGCGAGAAAAACAGCACCACATCGGCCATTTCCCTCAACCGTAGCGGCAGCGCAACAGGCTTGAGACGCCCGCCTCGTTCGCCGCGTCCTTAGAGGACATGCTCTGCCCGTCACGATCAGCCCGGGCATAGCCGTTCACCCGATGTTTAGGGCGCCAATTCACCGGCGAGCGCCATGGTCATCGTGTTCATGCCGCCTTTCGCCATTGCGTAAACCCCCGCGCCGTAGATCGGCATCCTTGCAGCATTGACGATGTGTTTACGATCACACCGCCCCCCTGCCGCATCATCAGCCGGGCGGCCGCCTGCGCGCAGAAGAAAGCGCCTCTGAGGTTCGTGTTCATGATCTTATCCCATTGTGCAGGCTCGATCTCCAGCAGCGGCGTGCGAACCATCACCGCAGCGTTGTTGACCAGAATGTCCAGTCCGCCCCAGCGTTCTTCGAGCTGGGCAAAATGCTTCCTGATGCTGTCAATATCGCCCAGATCACCGCCGAGCGTCAGGCAATTCCGCCGAGCACCTCCTGCGCCCGCGCAAGGTTCTGCGGGTTGACGAGTAATGGCCACGCGAGCGCCCTCCGCCGGAAGGCCCTCGCGACCGCGAGGCCGATCCCTTTGCTGGCGCCTCAGACAAATAATTCGCTTTCCGCTTAGTTGTAAGTCCATACTTAAATGTCCTCGGCGTAGGTTTAGGCAGGAGTCATTCCTGCCTAAACCTACAATCTCTGTGTCAAATTGCGGTAAAACCGCCGTCTACAAGAATGGCGTGTCCGGTAACAAAATCGGATGCCGAAGAGGCGAGAAACAGCGCCGCACCGATCATGTCCTCGGGCGTGGCAAGCCGCCCAATAGGGATCTTTTTTCCATCTCTGCGCGCGCCTGTGCGTCCGTTTCATACATCGCTTGTCATGGGCGTGGCCGTCGCCGTGGGTGCGAGAGCGTTCACATTCACGCCGCGGATGCCCACTCCATCGCCATCGTCTTGGTCATCTGAAGCTCACCGCCCTTACTCGCGGAATATGCCACACGCAGGTAGCGTCCCACGAAGGCGCGTAGGTGGAGATAACATTGATGATCTTTTCCATGCCCCCGCGGGAGCATGAGGTTTGCCGCGTGCTGGGCGCAGAGAAACGAGCCGGTCACCAGTGCTGATGACCGTCTGCCAGTCCTCAAGCGATAATTCCTCTGCCTTGCCCTTTTGATCGTCACGCCGGCGTTGTTGACCAGAATATCCAGTCTGCCGTAGGTCTTCTCGATCCACGCGAAGCCTTTCGTCGATTCCTTTGGGTCGGCAATATCCATCTTTGCGTACAGCGCAATTCCCGCCGAACTCCTTCGCTTTCCGCCCACCTGCCCCAGCGCTTAGATTCCGGTGCGGCCGGCAAGTGATCGCCGTCGCGCCGCAGCGCATCAGCGCAAGCGCGACGCTTTTCGCCTATGCCCTGTCCCGCCCCGTCACGAGGGCGATCTTCCCGTCAAGTTGATACAACTCATCTAAATAACTCACGGCTCTTTCTCTCCGCTCACAGCCTTGGTTTCGCCGTCTTGTTCATGAAGATGCTCAGCGCAACAGTCACAACAACCAACGCAAAGCCCCACGAGATCGGTCACCGTACCCGGGATCGTCAGACAGAGCGCACCGGCTATCAACAGCACGGCTGACGACATTGACATTACCGATCTTATAGATATAACCAAACGCCATGCCAAGGCAAGAGATACCGACGATGGCCGTCACAATACTCTGTGCAATTTCAAGCGGTGTGCCTTGCAGCACAAGCGCGGGTCCAAACGCAAACATGAACGGTAGGATGTACGCACCGACGCCCAGTCGGCACGCAACCCTGACCTTAATGGGATCCTCAGTATACTCGCACCCGCATAGGTCGCGATAGCGACCGGCGGAGATCGCCGCACAATGCCGTGTAGTAGAAGATGAACAGATGCGCCGCGATCGGCGGAATGCCCATTTGGTCAGCGCCGGCGCGACCAGCGTTGCGAGGATCAAGTAAACCGGCAGCGTAGACATACCCATGCCAAGAATAATAGAGGCGATGGCTGTCGCGGATCAACAGGGCAAACAAATTGCCGCCCGCGAGCGTCACAAGGACATTGAGAACTTCAGGCCAAGTCCGGTCAGGCCAAACACGCCGACCACAATGCCGGAGATCGCGCAGGAAACGCCAACCTCGAGCATACCCTTGCCGCTGTCCACAATGCGCCATAGAACTTTTGGGAGTCATGTAGTATCCTTATTCGTAAAGGAAAGTGCAATCGCACTCACGATGACCCAAAAGCCGACCCCTTGACGCTGACCAGTAATTAAGCAGCACCACCAGCAGAATGATCGGCAGGAAGGACATCCACCCTTTTTAAGGATCGGTCTCCAATCGGGCAGCTGGTCGGCCGGAAGACCGCGAAATTAGCAGCTTCACCGCGCAGATCGACCTGAATAAATACCGCGATGTAGTACAGCAGCGCGGAACAAAGCGCACACAGGCACACCTCAACATAAGGCATACCGAGAATATCGCAGATCACGAACGCAGTCGCGCCCATAACCGGCGGCATGATCTGTCCGCCGGAAGAGGCCACAGCCTCCACCGCGCCAGCAAAAGCGCGGTTCGTAGCCTACGCGCTTCATCAGCGGAATGGTGAACGAGCCGGTCGCCATACCACATTTGCCACAGCGCTGCCGGGACAGCGAGCCGAAGAGCGTACTGGCAATAACGGCGACGACCTTTGCAGGACCGCCACACGGCAAAGGCGGCGACCGAGAAATCTGTCACAAAGTCGCCCGTTCCGTGTATTTGAGGAAGGAGCCAAAAATAATAAAGATGGCGATAACCGTGGAGGACATATTCAGCGCCGTGCCGAATACTCCTTCGGTGCCAAGAAACAGATAGCCGATGATGCGTCTGAGGCTGTAACCGGATGTGCGATCAAGCCGGGGAAATACTGCCCAAAGAAAGCGTATACACGATCATCACGAGGGCGACGATCGGCAGCGCCCAGCCCATCAGGCGGCGGCACGCTTCAAATCAGCAAAATCAGGATCACGCCCATGACAACGTCGATCGTGTAGATCGTGCCAGAGCGTTGGGGAGAGTTCCGCATCCATAATGTACATATACGCACCGGATACGATCGCGCCGAGCATGAAGATAAAGTCATAGAACGGCGGCAGGTTTGTGCGCTGTTTTTGCGGTTCGCCGGCTTGATCATAAACGTCAGTACCAACACGATCGTGAGGTGTACCGCTCTCTGCCGGACGCCCGTGAGAATTCGAACTGCGCCGTATAGAGGTGAAAGAGTGCCAGCAGCACGCAGCAATAATCGAAAACGCCTTTAGGAACATTCCATGCTTTTGGGTCATTATCCGGCTTGCCGAATTCCGCCTCATCACTCAGTGAGGGATCGACCTCGACAGGTGTAAGGTCGATCTTCTCGGCCATCGGAGCCTTATTCTCTTCGTTACCCATATTGTTTCTCCTCTTGTCGAATGGCTTCGTGCTTTATTGGGGGCCGAGAGCTGGGCAAAAAGGGCGGCAGGCACAGGGGTGTTCCCGCCGCCCTTTCATTAGCCGCACATCAAACCAAGTTCTTGTAATACTGCGCCGCGCCGGATGCAGCTCAATGATCTGATTCTCGATCGTAAACTCAGGCGTGAACTCAGCGCCAAGGTAATGGATCTCGGCAAATTCATCGTTGTACACATATCAAGCGCCTTGCACACCGCATAAACGATCTCATCATCAACAGAGGCGCTGGAAATGAGGAAGTTCACCGTGGTGCAGGAGACGATCTCTTCATCCTGTCCCTTGTAGGAACCGGCAGGAATCACCGCAGGAGTGACATAGGGCAATTTCTCGTGAATGGCCGCGACCTTGTCCTCATCCATACTCAGGAAACGGCAGTTGATGCTGGTGGTCAGATCCATGTAGGCGGAAGAGCCAATACCGGTAGTCTGAATGATGCAGTCGACATTTCCGTCCTTGAGCGCATCCGCGCCCTCACTCTGGCTCAGGGAACCGCGGTATAGTCGTCAGGCCCGTAACCGTAGGCTTCCATAATGAACGGAAGCTGGTTCTGAATGGTATTGCCGGCGGAGGCAGGTAATACGCTTTGCCCTTAAGGTCAGCCAGAGTTAATGTCGGAATCCGCGCGAACGATGACATGGAACGGGGTGCTGTAACCGCCCATAACAATACGAAGGCCATCAACAGGAGCGCCCTCGAAGGAACCGGTGCCAACCGTCGCAGTATAGAAGGCATCGGAGGCGCTGAGCGCAAGGCAAGGTCGCCCGCTCCGACAAGCTTGCAGGCCTCAACGCTTCCACTGGTACCTTCGCAGTTGACGGAAAGATTTTCCACATGGTTTGTGATAACAGATGCCATACCGGCCCCAAGCATTGCGAAAGTGCCGCCGGAAACACCGCCGCCAAGGGAAATAATTTTCTTGGAACTGATGCTGATCTTGTTCGGGTCTGTCTGCTCAGTAGGATTCTGCCCGTCGTCAGAGGGGTAGTCTCCTTCGTTCCGCAAGCCGCCAGAGAGAGCGCCATCGCAATCGTCAGGATCAGTGCAAAAATTCTCTTGGTTTTCATTTCGTTTCCTCCAAAATTTTATAGTCCTTTCTGAGGGGGCATAATGCATTCGCGCATTGGTTTATGCTCGGGGTTCGAGCGTGTTGAGATAGCTGATCGCATCGTCCAGATCGACCATCAACGTACTTTGTATTCAAATCGAACAGGTTCATAGCGTGGGAACTCTCAAAACGGTCGAACACGCACTGCTCAACAATGGTGGTCTTGAAGTTATAGGAGAAGGAGTCCAGAGCCGTAGCGCGCGGGTGCAGCCGCTGGTAGTGCCGCCAACGACGAAAATGGAATCCACATCCAGGTCGTTCATATAACTCATCAGCGGAGTGCCAAAGAAAGCGCTGGGCTTCTTCTTGCTGATGAGAATGTCCTTCTCACGCGGGGCGATCTCGGGCGGGATCTGTGCACCTTGCTGCCGATAAGCGCGGTGGATTCCTCATGACGGAAGTTCTTTCCGCGCTGAACGCCCGAGTCAAAAGAAGTCCTTGCGGCGCTCACTGACCGTGTAGACAATGGGAAAATTCTTCTCGCGGAACACGGCAAGCAGCTTCTCGATGGCCTTAACGGAATCCCAGCCTCTTCTGCCGCAGCTTGTGGGTACTTCTTCACGGATTCGAGGATGTCTTCGGGTTCGTCGCCGATGAAGCTGTAGTGAACGTCGATCACGACCAGCGCAGGACGCTTGCCGTAGCCAATGCTCTTGCCGTAACCGGCTGCCTGAAACACCGCCTTGTCCTGCTCAGTAACAAACTTATCCCAGATTCTATCCATTTGGTATTCCTCCTTAGATTCTTGTGTTTTTTATTGCGATTGGCATTGCCAAATATGCAAACTTACTTGATTTTTTCCTGCTGCGCGGAGCCACTCAAGCATACCGCCGGCCTCCATCAGCTCCTTCACCTGATCCGGATATGGGGCAATGGTCGTTTCTTGTCGCTCCCTTCTATCTGCACGAACCCGTTTTCAAGATCGACCGTGAGCATTTGACCTTCCTCAATGCCATCCGTATCACATGTGACAACAGGGGAGTCCAATGTTAATGCAATTGCGATAAAAAATTCGGGCGAACGACTTTGCGACCACCGCCGCAATCCCCGCTTCTTTGATCACGATCGGAGCCGTCTCTCGATGAGCCACAGCCGAAATTTTCACCGGCCACGATAATATCGCCAACATTCAGTTCATCGGCAAAATGGGGGCGAATATCCTCCATTAAGTGGCTCGCCAATTCCTTGCGGTCAAGGATCTTGGATTTATTCTTGGATGAAATAATGTAATCGGTGTTGACGTCATCCTCAAACCGAAACACTTTTCCTGTCATTTTCATCTTCACGATCTTCACCTCACATAATTTCGGCTGTCCTCGATGCAGCCGGTCAGCGCGGAGGCTGCCACCGTTGCGGGCGAGGCAAGGTAGAGAAAGCTGTTTGCATTGCCGAGGCGCCCCTTGAAGTTGCGGTTCGCCGTAGTGATCACCGCCTCGCCGTCCGCGGGAATGCCGACATAAGCACCGCCCGAGCAGCCCGAGCAGCCGGGGATCGCAATGGTCGCGCCCGCCCGCAGGAACGTCTCGACGTAGCCACGATGGATGGCTTCGATATACACCGCTTTCGATGCCGGAGAGATCGTGAGCGTCATACCGTGTGCGATCTTCTTTCCGTCAAGAATTCTCGCGGCAACCTCCAGATCCTCGATACGCCCATTGGTGCAGGTGCCGATGATCGCGTGCTGCACCGGAGTCCCCTCGACTTCCGCAATGGGGGATACATTATCCACCTTATGGGGCTTGGCAACCTGCGGGCAGAGCTTGTCCAAATCGACCTCGACCGTCTGGCAGTATACCGCGTCATCATCCGCGGCAACGCCCTCGATCTCGCCTTCCACGCGGCCGTGAAGCCATTCGCGCAGCGTGTCATCGCATGGCATCAAGCCGCATTTTCCGCCCAACTCGATCACCATGTTGGTGATCGTCATGCGTTCTTCAACCGACAATGTTGCAACACCGTCGCCGCAGAATTCCAACGCCTTGTAGTTCGCACCGTTCGCGCCCAACAGTCCGGCCAAATACAAAATAATGTCCTTGGCATACACCCCTTTTGGGCAGACGGCCTTTCAGCACGACCCGGATCGTTTCCGGAACGCGGAACCATAACGAGCCGGTGATCATCGCACAGGTAAGGTCGCTCACGCCGACGCCTGTGGCCAGCGCGTTCATCGCACCGTGTGTGCAAGTATGAGAATCCGTAGCGATGACGATGTAACCGGGTTTCACATGTCCCTGCTCAGAAATAAGCTGGTGGCAGCTTCCCTCTCCGCATTCGTAGAGCTTCACGCCCCTGACGCTGCGAAAAATCGCGCATATAGGCGTGCATTTTCGCCACACTCTCCGTTGGACACGACGGGGCATGGTCCATGATCTGGATCACGCGCTTAGCGTCGCACACCTTTGACGCGCCGTAGGTGTCAAACACTTCAGCACCCAATGGGCGGTTTCCGTCGTGGCAGAACATGACATCGACCGGCGCGGTCACGATCTGTCCTGCGTGCGCGTCAACGCCGCTCGCCCTTGACAGTATTTTTTCAACAATGGTTTTGCTCATTGACTGATCCTTCCTTTCGGCAAGCTCTTTTCATATCTCTCTCATTTCCCCGGGCCGCATCACCAGAACGCGACTGCATGGTGCTTTCTTCCGTCATTCGCCGAAACGACTCGGATCCTGCATGGTCTTTTCGTTTCCGTTGTAGTGCATCGGAATAACGCAGGATGCCTTCAAGAACCCGGCGGCAAGCGCCGCGTCTTCAGACCCATTGAAACCGATCTCCGATCGGCAGAAAAGCGCAGTCGATCCGATTCAACCGCCCAAGCAGCTGCATATCGCCAAACAGTCCCGTATCTCCGGCAAAATAAATCGTCCTGCCGCCGATCTGCACCAGAAGCCGCATGCCACGCCGCCGGGAATCGCACCGCAGCCGTGCAAAGCCTGTGTCGCCTTGACCGTGCCGAACGGTAGTGTGATCCTGCCGCCAATGTGCAGCAGCTCCGTTTTTCGACAGCCCTCTTTTTTCCAGAAAATGTCCAAGCTCCGGCGTTGTGATGATCGGCGCATCGTTGTCGACGGACAGCGCCACCGCATCACCGACATGATCCTCATGCCCATGGCTGACCAGAATGTAGTTTGGGTGCAGCCCGGTGAGCGCGTCCTCTGTGAATGGTTCTTCGGCAGATATGGGTCAAACAGCAGGCGGTAGTACCCATCGTACAGTTCGAAGCAAGACTGCCCAAAATAGCGAACCTCTACCATTTATTGTTTCTCCCCTTTACAGTTCCGGTTTTCTCCCTTATAATAAGCGGAGCCTTATGAAATTTAGACTTATGATAAGAGGAGCCTCTATTATGAATCTCTCTCAACTTGAACGCATCGTGATGGTCGCCAAATCCGGCAACATCACCGATGTCGCTCAAAAAACTCTACATTTCCCAGCCGGCGTTAAGTCAAACCATCTCCACCGTGGAGGATGAGATCGGCGCTCCCATTTTCGACCGGCGGGCGCAGCCTCTCAAGCTCACACCGGAAGGCGAGTATTTTATCCACGCCGCCCGCGATATTTTACGTGCAAATGAGTCCATGCTTCAGAATATCCGCAATGTCCGCTCCGGCGCCCGCGGAAAATCACCATCGGATCGTCCATTCCGCGCTGCCGCTCCATTTGGTCGCATATCTTGCCGTCCATGGTTGAGAGCTACCCGAACGTCATGCTCAGCTTAGTAGACGGCAAATCCACAGACTTTGAACGCATGATCCTGCTCGGCAGCATGGACCTTGGCCTGAGCAACAGTCCGCCGAATAACAATCGTGTCGGCAGCTTTCTGCTGAATGAGGAGCGCTATTATCTCATCGCCAACCGCAAAAGCGCTTTTGCACAAGCGCTGGACAAGCAGCGCTTTGACGCGGGCGCCCCCGCGCTTCCCATTTCGCTCAAGGTCGCCAAGAATGAGCGTTTTATTCTTCTTGACCCGCAACGAAACGCCCGCATCGCTTTTAACCATATGGTCCGTGAGGTCGGCTTTTCTCCGTGCATCGCAATAGAAGCTTATAATTCCGATATTGCGCTTGAGTATGTCGAGGCAGGCCTCGGCGTCGCTCTTCTCGCTAAAGTCTCACAAAACGGCGTACCGTTTCCTTTACCAGACGGATACGCTATCCTACTTTGTCCTCGACAGCAAGTATGCCGTACGCGATCTGTATCTTTTCTACGACACCGACAGCACCTTCACCTACGCACAGCAGTATCTCGTCGATCTCGTACTCACGCGTTTTTCACAGCAAGAGCGCAACGAACTGGGAAGATAGCACCACGCACACCAACGCGATCGGATAAGTTGCCGCATAAGCCGCGGCGTTACCGCATCTGATCCCGCCACCGCGATCAGGGAACCCAGCGCCGGCGTACTGGTCATGCCGCCGCAGATGGAGCCAAGCGTATTCATCGTCCCCATTTTCATCAGTTTTTTTGCAATAAGGAAAACTGCCAACATGGGAATGAGCGTCATCAGCGCACCGTATATAAACAGCACGAAGCCTTGCTCTTTCACTACTTCTACAAAGCCCTGACCCGCTTCTGTTCCCGCGCCTAACAGAAACCAGGCAAGTCCGAGTTCACGAAGCGTTTCCATGGTGCTTTTCTTCGTCTCCAACGAAATCGGGCCAATGTGTCCGAAGTGCCCCACCAACAGACCGGTGAGCAGCGGGCCGCCTGAAACGCCTAAACTAAAGGTCGCTCCCTGTCCAAGCGGGGATCTTTACCCCACCTAACCATACACCGACAGCAAGGGCGATGGCAAAGGAAAATATTCCCCAGATTTTCCACTGCGATGCCGCCGTGCCGGCGCTCCACAGCGCCGCCTATCCCTCAAGTTCTGCAACCTCACCCCTAACATCCGTTTTCAGCAGTGTGGGCAGCACCTGCACAAAGAGTACGACGCCAAGCACTCCGAACGGATAGGCAATACCATAGCCGACCGATGCGATCGGGTCGCCTGTCGCCTCCAATGCTGCCGCAAGGCCGGGCGTACTCGTTAACGCGCCGTTGAGAAGCCCCAGGGCCAGCGGCGTGGCAGACCAGATCCTGATCACCGCAACGCACACGGCAGCGCCGATGCCGATCGTCAGGAACCCCAAAAAGATGTACTGTAGCGCTCCCTTTTGAAGTTCTCGAAGAAGGTTGGACCTGCGATGATGCCACCGCAGTGACAAAGCATGCCAAGCCGATGTTTTTTAATATCCGGGCTGACGACAAAGCCGAAATGCCCCAATACCAACGCCGCCAACAGAATGCCGGACGTTCCGAGGACAGACCCTTCACCTTAACGCGGCCCAACAAATAGCCGATCGTCATGGTCAGGGCAACGATCATCAAATTGCTCATCGTGTTCGGCCTTTACTGATACTTCTTGATGAGTTCCTTATAGGCTTCTTTGCCGAGGATCTCATGGCGCAGCGCAGAAGTGATCATCAGCTGGTCGTCGCAGCCATCGGTCGTGTCGTGTTCCTTGACGTAATCGAGCATCTTCATCACGCCGAACATGCTCGCCTTGAGCAGCGCGTTGCCATAAAACACGATTTTATAGCCCATCGCCTGCAGTTCTTTATTGGGAAACATCGGCGTCTTGCCCTTTTCCACGGGTTGATCACCGCAGGCACGCTGAAATGATGCGGAATATCACGCACCTCCTGCTCAGTCTGGATCGCCTCAATGAAGATGGAATCTGCGCCCGCCTCAACATAGGCCTGTGCGATCTCCAGCGTCTGTTCATAACTGCCAGTAGCAGACAGCGCATCGGTACGAACCATCAGGTGCATATCAGGATCGCTGGAAGCATCCTGCGGCGTGGATCTTGCCGATCATAGAATCCAACGGAATGATGGCATGATCCTCAAAATGACCGCAGCGCTTCGGTTTTGCTGATCCTCAATAAATACCGCGCCAACGTCTAACCGCGAGACCTCCTTGATCGTGCGGTACACATTGATCGCCGAACCGTAGCCGTCGTCCAGATCGCAGATAGGCGGCAAGGAGGTAGCATCGTTGATCCTCTTGATGATCTCTACCTGTTCGGTCATCGTAACCATGCCGTAGTCGGAATTGCAAAATTCATATTGGCAAGTCCCGCACCCGTAACATTGACCACGGAAATCCGCCCGTTCAATCAGCTTCGCAAACAGCGGAGTCGCCGCTCCCATCGCAACGACGATCTCTTCGTTCTCCATCAATTTCTTAAACTGTTTTCCTTTTTCCATTTACTTCTCCAAAAATGTTCTTAGGATTCGCATTATCCTTGCGTGTTTTATTGTAGTCTGTTCCTAGCCAAAATGGAAAATACAGCTTTTCCAAATGCAGTCATAATCTTCGCATTATGATGTACCGATCATTTTATTACTCTATTCTCTATTTCTTCTGGCGCATTGTACAATAATGCTCTAAATCATTCCAAAAAATGCAAATATACGATAAGTTTTTCAGCAAGCCATAACTTGTCTTTTATCGTTCGGCGTCCATTCCGCTGCAAGGCGCGAGACGCCGCCTTCTTCATTCGCCGAATTCCTGCTCGGCCATATTCGATACGATCCGACGGCCGCGTGTGTCCTGCCAGAATCGTCAAAGGAGATCCATCCGCCGACCGGCCAACAGGCCGCTCTTTGGATCTCTAAAAGGCTAGCAAATTCGAATCATGTGATCGACAATTTGGCACGGTGTCTTCTCCCCAAAATTCAAACATATTTTGAAACGGAAAACGGGCAACTGGCATTTCAAGCATGGGCGGAAAGATAGAAAAAACACAAAGCGGTAAAACACATTACAAAAAGGGCTCTAATCATCGATTAGGAGCCCTTTTGCTGGACAAATGTTATTCGAACCGCTTATTTAATGCAGTAATTTATTTTGCAGCAGCTACATCGCCACAGGGATTGTAATGGTCTCACACACCTACCAGAGCGTAATAAGTCTTCCCATCCGCTTCCGTATAATGCGCCATACCACAACATTAGGGGTCTCACCAATAAAGGAACCCAGCACCCCCCCTGTCGTAATTTGCAAATGCCTCTTCCACAGAATCCGCCTCAGTAAGAATAGCAGCCCAAATTACTCCAGTTCTGTCATGATACTTTGCGCCTGCCAGTGCCTGCTCTTCGGTCATGTCACCATAAGCCCATACCGCATCACCGCAGTTTTCCCAGATTCTGCACGGTAGCGATTCAGAACAGCCAAACCATCGTAATCAATACTGCGCCGGAAAGGTCGGGGTGCATTCCGTGTGGTAACCATTCTGGTTGGCCGTTGCCGTATAGCCCAAGTGTCGGCTTATCCGCTCTTCCGATACCCGCCGCCTGAATCTCTGCCGGGTCAGAAAAATAAAGTCATCATACACAAGCGCAATTCCGCTCTGGACAGTTTCCGGCAGCGTCTTGATATAAGCATTCACATCAGACGGAACTGTGGTTGCATCGCCTTGTTCCGGCTTTGTTTCCGGCTGGCTGGGAGTGACCTCCCGGGAACGTAGCGCCCACCACATTTTCCAGATAGCGAATCTGAATAACTGCAATCTTGCGCTCTGGTGGCTGTACCGCTCGGACTTAAAGTGGTATTGCTGGTTCCGCCAACAACCTTATTGGAAACCGCCCATGCAAAGCCGTTGACCGCATACGCGGCAACCTGATTTTTGTCATTGAACGGAGAGAGGGCAGAGGTGTCTGCTTCGGGATGCCCCGCCACATTGTAAAGAATTGCAACCATCTGTTCACGGGTCACAGGAACATCTGCTCCAAAACAGCCGCATCGGTCTCAATGTCACTCAGGCAGAAGTAGCGGGTCAGCATGGCAAGAAGCTGTCCCCGGCTCACGGTGCCTGTAGGACTGTATTTGCCGTTTCCAATACCGCCTACCATCTTTGCCCCGGCTGCTTTCTCGATTGCCGTATAAGCCCAATGGCTGGCGGGCACATCACTGAATGTAGGGGGGCAGCAAAGGCGGGTACTGTCATAGTCGCGTTCAATGCTGCCGCGATGACTGCGGACAAGATTCTTTTCTTCTGCATATTCTCTCCCAACTGAGCTACAGGCCCAAATATTAACTTGGATTTTTACTCTGAAAATATCGATCATCAAGTGGCAGGATGGCCCGCTTTGGTATGTCGGGATCGCCCATCCCAACTGAGCTTGACAGGCCCATGAACTTTTCAGCCAACCGTCGCATATCATACCACAGCTTTTCTCATTTGGATCATGAAGTCCTTTTTTCACTTTTTTTCAAAAAATTTTTTTCTCATTTGTGAAGTCCTTTTTCAAAAAATTTTGTTGCGAAACCGTATCGTATAATATCTGTTGTTATCCGTCCTCCGCATACAGCTGCGGGATCGGTCTTGCGCAATGAATGCCCGCGAACCATGTCAGGCGGGGAACCGAGCAGCATTAAGCGGGACCAGTCATGTGCCGCAAGGGCGCCGGTCACGCAGCTGTATACGGAGGACCTTTTTTCTATCCTCACGAAAGGGGCAATGTGGTATGTATCAGGCGCTGTACCGCAAGTGGCGACCCAAGACTTTCTCCGACGTGGTCGGGCAGGAGCATGTCACTGAAACGCTGCAGCGGCAGGTCGCAGAGGGACGGCTCTCGCACGCCTACCTCTTCACCGGCACGCGCGGCACGGGCAAAACCACCTGCGCAAAGATCCTCGCCAAGGCGGTGAACTGCGAGCACCCCGAGAACGGTAACCCCTGCAACAAATGCTCAAGCTGCCTCGGCATCGAGTCCGGCGGCTTTCTCGATGTGATGGAGCTTGACGCCGCCTCGAACAACGGCGTGGACCACGTCCGCGCGCTGCGGGACGAGGCCATCTACCCCCCGCGCAGGTGAAAAAGCGCGTGTACATCATCGACGAGGTGCACATGCTCTCCATCGCGGCGTTCAACGCGCTGCTGAAAATTCTGGAGGAGCCGCCGGAGCACCTGATGTTCATTCTGGCGACGACCGAGCTGCACAAGGTGCCCGCGACCATTCTCTCACGCTGCCAGCGCTTTGCGTTCCGCCGCATTCTGCCGCGCGGATCGTGGGACGGCTGAACTACATCGCGGAGCAGGAGGGCATCGACCTCCGGCCGGACGGTGCGACTGCTCGCGCACATTGCCGACGGCGCGCTGCGCGACGCGCTGAGTCTTTTGGACCAGCGCGGCGGCGGGCGGGACCATCGACAGCGCGGCAGTGCTCGACGCGCTGGGACTGGCGGGCAACCTCCAAACCGCACAGCTGATGGACTGCGTTCTGCGGCGCGACACGGCCGCGCTGCTGCTGCTCCACCGGCTCTACGGCAGTGGCAAGGACGTGGGCGCGGTGCTCGGCGAGCTGTCCGCGCTCGCGCGCGACCTGCTCATTTCCAAAACGGCTCCCGAGGGCGGCGCGGCGCTGCTCACGGGTGGCTACGACGGCCAGACGATGGACAGCCTTTTGCGGCAGGCCGACAGCGCGCGGCTTATCGCCATCTGCACCACGCTCCAGCGCGGCGGCGGACATGAACGTGAGCGTCAACCGCCGCACGGATGCGGAGCTGTGTCTCCTGAAGCTCTGCGACGAAACGCTCTCCGGCGATTTGAGCGCCATCAACGCGCGGCTTGCACGGCTCGAACAGCAGATGGCCACGGGCGTGCGTTATGCCGCCGCAGAAAGCACGGCACGGTGCAGGCCGGCGGAGAAGCCCGCTCCCGCAAGGGCTGCGGCGAAGCCGACAGCCGTGGAGGACGAGGCTCCTCCCCCCGTGGGAGGACAGCGTGCCCGCGCCGGCGGACGGATCCTTTGACGACGCTCCCCCGCCCTACGGCGAGCCAGCAGAGCCGGACCGTCCGCAGAGCGCGATGACGGCTCCCGCGCCGCAGGCCGCAGAGCCGAAGGCGGAAGCGTCCGCACCGACCGGTGACAGCGATATCTGGCTCGCGCTGATGGAGAGCTACAAAAACCGACTCACGCCCGACAAGCGCGCGTTCGTCGGTCAGGCGGACGGACGGCTCGCCAACGGCGTGCTGACGGTCTACTGTCCGACGGCGGTGACGAAGGCCATGCTCGATACCGAGGCGGTCGCCGCGGTGCTGCGCGAGGTGACGGGCCAGAGTGTCGGTCAGGCGATTGCCGTGCGCTTCGTGGTCGGCGAGCCGGAGGACGGAAAAAACGCGACAAATTTCCAGGACCTGCTGCGTATGGGCAGCAAGTTCGATAACTTCAACATCAAGTAACATCAGGAGGAATACGGATATGGCAAAGGGGTTACAGCGCGCGCGCGAGGCTTCTCGAACGGCGCGGGACAGGCGGCGCAGCAGATGCAGATGCAGCAGAAGCTCATGCAGATGCAGCAGGAGATGGCGAAGGCTCAGCAGGAGGTCGAGGGAGGCCACCTTCACAGCGAGCGTCGGCGGCGGTGCCGTCAGCGCTGCGGCAAACGGCAAGAAGGGAGATCACCGCGCTCACCATCAAGCCCGAGGCGGTCGATCCCGAGGACGTCGAGATGCTGCAGGGACCTCGTGATCTCCGCGGTCAACGAGGCGCTGCGGCAGGCGGACGACGCGATGAGCAGCCGCATGAACAGCTTCACCAGCGGTCTGAACATCCCCGGTCTGGGGCTATAAGCGCAGAATACAGCAAGAGACGCCACCCACCGGACGGCGTCTCCTGTTTTTTATTTTTGGCTCAGGCGTTCGCCGGCCGCGCGCAGCGTCCTGCGCAGGAAGATGGCCGAGAGCGTCAGGCTCACGGGCTCGGCGATGGGGAACGACCACCACACCAGCTCCAGCCGTCCGGTCAGGGAGAGCAGATACGCCACCGGCAGCAGCACGCAGATCTGGCGGCAGACGGAGACGATCAGACTGTAGAACGGTGTGCCGAGCGCCTGAAAGACGCTGCCCGAGACGATGCAGAAGCCCGCGAGCGGGAACGTCAGGCCGATGATGCGCAGCGCGGTCCTGCCGATGGTCAGCATCTCCTCCGAGGGGAGAAGAGACTGAGCAGCGCACCGGGGATGATCTCGAAGAGCGCAAGACCCACGCACATGATGGCGATGGCTGTGACAGCCGAAAGGCGGATCGTCCTGCGGAAGCGCTCCGGCTTGCCCGCACCGTAGTTGTACGAAATGATAGGCACCATCGCGTTATTCAGGCCGAAGATGGGCATGAAAAATGAAAGCTCTGGAGCTTGAAGTACGCGCCGAACACCGCCGTCGCCGCCTCGGTAAAGGAGATGAGGATCTTTGTTCATGCCGAACACCATCACCGAGCCGATGGACTGCATGATGATGGACGGCACGCCGACCGCGTAGATCTCCTTGATCGTCGCGGCGTGAGGACGGATCTCGCGGCGGCGCAGATGCACGTCGGGATTGCGCGTGAGGTTGAGATAGAAGCCGATGGACGCGCCGACGAGCTGACCGATAACGGTGGCGATCGCCGCACCGGCGACCTCCAGCCGCGGGAAGCCGAGCAGTCCGAAAATGAGGATGGGGTCGAGAGCGATGTTGGTGGCCGCGCCGGCGATCTGCGTGATCATGGAGAGGTTCGTGCGTCCCGTCGATTGCAGCAGGCTCATTATACATCTGGAAGAACAGGCCGATCGAGCAGCCGATGCAGACGGTCACATAGTCGCGCCCGTAAGCGATGATCTGCGGGTTGTCCGTCTGAAAGCGGAAGAACGGTCCGCAAGCGTCCAGCCAATGAGGGCGAAGAGCGCAAAATTGCACAGCGTGAGGAACAGGCCGACATTCGCCGCGCGGTCCGCGCCCGCCTGATTCTTCTCGCCCAGCGAGCGCGCGAGCAGCGCATTCATGCCCACGCCCGTGCCGCCGGAAAAGGCGATGCACAGCGTCTGGAGCGGGAACGCGAGCGACACGGCGTTCATCGCGTCCTGACTGAGCTTTGCCACAAAGATGCTGTCCACCACGTTGTAGAGCGCCTGAAACAGCATGGATACCATCATCGGCACCGCCATGCTGAAGAGCAGCCTGCCGACCGGCATGGTGCCCATTTTATTTTCCTGTAGGATCTCTTCTCTGATATTTTCGTCCATTTTCCGTATCTCCGTGCGTGAAAGGGTGCTCCGTCCGGCGGACAGAGCACCTTTTTCTTTATTTTTTTCAGTTCGCCGTTCGCGGCCTTGGTGAGGTAGGCGTTGATGAAGCCGTCGAGGTCGCCGTCCATGACCGCCTGAATGTTGCCGGTCTCGTAGTCCGTGCGCGTATCCTTGACGAGCTGGTAGGGCATGAAGACATAGGAGCGGATCTGGCTTCCCATTCGATCTTGAGCTGCACGCCCTTGAGGTCGCTGATCTTCTCCGCGTGCTGCTGGATCTTCAGCTCCATGAGCTTGGATTTGAGCATCTGCATGGCGTAGTCGCGGTTCTGGAACTGGCTGCGCTGCGTCTGGCAGGCGGTGACGATGCCGGTGGGGATATGAATGAGACGCACCGCAGACGAGGTCTTATTGACGTGCTGGCCGCCCGCGCCGGAGGAGCGGTAGACCTGCATCTCAATGTCCTCGGGTCGAATGTCGACCTCGATGTCGTTGGGCAGCTCGGGCATGACCTCGAGCGCGGCGAAGCTCGTCTGGCGGCGGGCGTTCGCGTCAAAGGGGGAAACGCGCACCAGACGGTGGACGCCGTTCTCACTCTTGAGATAGCCGTAGGCGTTCTCGCCCTTGACCATGACCGTCGCGCTCTTGATGCCGGCCTCTTCGCCGTCGATATAGTCCATCATCTCGAACTCGAAGCCGTGCTTGTTCGCCCACTGCATATACATACGGTAGAGCATCTGCGTCCAGTCCTGCGCCTCGGTGCCGCCCGCGCCGGCGTGGAAGGTCAGAATGGCGTTGCAGTTATCGTACTCACCGGAGAGCAGCGTCGTGAGAGCGGACCTCCTCGATCCGCTTCTCCAGATCGGCGAAGCCCTCCTCCAGCTCGGGCAGCAGCTGGCGTCGTCCATCCGTTGCCCATGTCGATGAGGGCGAGCAGGTCGTCGCGCGTGGAGACGAGCTTTTCAAAGCGGTGGACCTTATTTTGCAGCTGCTTGGGTGCGCATCTGATTGGCCTGCGAGCGCTCGATGTCGTTCCAGAAGCCGTCCTCATGCGCCTCGGCCTCGAGCCGCGCGATCTCGTGCTTGAGGATTCGATGTCAAGCGCCTTCTGAAGGTTTTCAAACGTGTCGCTCATGGCGAGCAGTTTCTGCTTATAGGAATCGTATTCGATAACAGCCATGGTGATCTCCTCTTCTCATACTGCATTAGCCGAAAAAAGTATATCATACCGCCGCGCGAAAGGCAAGAAAAAATCCGCCTCGGCGGCGGATTTTCCCAATTTTTTATCGTCAACGGTGCAAACTGCCCCATAAAAACAAAAATCCACGCATCCCTGCGTGGTTCCGTTTTGGTCGCTCAGCGCTCGCTGACGATCTGCTCCGTCGTGCCGAAGATCATGTCATCGACGTCGAAGCCCTTTGAAGTTTTCAAACATCATATTGGTTCTCACGCTCCTTTCTCTTTTTAATTTCAAGAGTATGATACCACTTCTTCTGTCAAGCGCGCAAGTGTGATTTTCCACATATTTCACAAAAACTATTTTCGCCGTTTTGTGCTTTGCGCTAATTCGTTTTGCTTGTTTCCGCTCAAAGCCCTGTGGTAAAATAATGTATCCAATTTTGTTCTTCGGGAGGCGAGAGGACGCCTATGTACGAATTTTTTGCCGGCGACTACGACGTCGCCGTCATCGGCGCGGGCCATGCCGGCATTGAAGCCGCGCTTGCAAGCGCGCGGCTGGGACAGAAAACGGTCTGCTTCACCATCAACCTTGACGCGGTGGGCAATATGCCCTGCAACCCCGCCATCGGCGGCACGGGTAAGGGCCATCTTGTGCGCGAGCTGGACGCGCTCGGCGGCGAGATGGCAAAGGCCGCCGACCGCGCCTGCATCCAGTATCGCCTTTTTGAACCGCGGCAAGGGCCCCGCCGTGTGGTCTCTGCGCGCGCAGGCGGACCGCCGCCGCTATCAGCAGATCATGAAGCATACGCTCGAGCAGCAGGAAAACCTGACGCTGCGGCAGGCGGAGATCGTGGAGCTGCGCGTGGAAAACGGCGCAGTCTACGCCGTCGTCACCGCGACGGGCGCGGTGTTCGGCGCAAAGGCCGTCATCCTCTGCTCGGGAACCTACCTCGACGGGCGCACCATCGTGGGCGAATGCATTCAGTCAAGCGGCCCCGATGGGATGCACGCAAGCCTGCCGCTCGCGGAGCGCTGCGCGCGCGCTCGGACTTCCCTGCGCCGCTTCAAGACCGGCACGCCCCCGCGCGTCAACGCCCGCAGCGTCGATTTCTCCAAAATGGAGCGGCAGGACGGCGACGCCGAGCCGCTGCCGTTCTCGTTCACGACCGAGCACGTTCCCTGCAATCAGGCGGTGTGCTACTCACCTACACGAACGAGGAGACACACCGCATCATCCGCGAAAATCTCGACCGCAGCCCCATCTACTCCGGCGTGATCGAGGGCGTCGGGCCGCGCTACTGCCCGGGCATCGAGACGAAGATCGTCCGCTTCGCGGACAAGCCCCGCCACCAGCTCTTCATCGAACCGATGGGGCTTGATACCGAGGAGCTGTACATTCAGGGCTTTTCCTCCTCGATGCCCGAGGACGTACAGGTGCGGATGGTCCATACCATTCCGGGGCTCGGAGCACGCGGAGATCATGCGCCCCGCCTACGCCATTGAGTATGACTGCATCGACCCCACCGCGCCTCAAGCCTACGCTGGAAACGAAAGCCATCACGGGGCTGTACGGCGCGGGGCAGTTCAACGGCTCGTCCGGTTACGAGGAGGCCGCCGACAGGGCTTTTGTTGCCGGTGTGAACGCCGCGCGCAGGCTCGCGGGGCAGTCTCCCTTTGTTCTCCCGCTCGGAGGCTACATGGCACGCTCATCGACGATCTTGTGACCAAGGGTACGAATGAGCCTTACCGCATCATGACGAGCCGCAGCGAATACCGCCTGCTTCTGCGGCAGGACAACGCCGACCGGCGGCTCACAAAGCTCGGGCACGACATCGGCCTCATCTCCGATGAGCGTCTTGCCGCCGTGGAGGAAAAGTACGCCGCCGTCGCGCGGGAGATCAAACGGCTCGAGCACACCGGCCTTACCGCGAGCGATGCGCTCAACGCGCTGCTGCGTTCTCGCGGCACGGCGGAGATCACGGACGGCAGCCCGCTCATCGCGCTGCTGCGCCGCCCGCAGCTGCGCTACGACGATCTGCGGGCCTTCGACGCCGGCTGCGCCGCCTGCCCGCAGGACATCGCCGAGCAGGTGGAGATCACCGTGAAGTACGAGGGCTATATCCGCCGCCAGATGGCCGAGGTCGAGGAGTTTACGCGGCTCGAGAGCCGCCTGCTGCCCGAGGAGCTTGACTATTCCGGCATCGACGGCCTGCGGCTCGAGGCGCGGGAAAAGCTCGCCGCCATCCGTCCCCGCTCGCTCGGACAGGCGGGGCGCATTTCGGGCGTGTCCCCCGCCGACCTTGCCGCCCTGATGATTTTTTTGGAAAAGGAGAAGCGCCATGAAAATTCTTGACCTGACCCATCTCATCGAAGAGGCCATGCCCGTCTATCCCGAGACCGAGCCGCCGAAGCTCACGCCCTCGAACACCTTTGAGCAGCACGGCTTCCGTGAAACGCTGCTGACGATGGGTTCCCACACCGGCACGCACATGGACGCCCCCCCGCGCATATGCTGCGCGACGGCAAGACGCTCGATCAATTTTCGGCGGACAAGTACGTCGGCACGGCCTATGTGCTCGACTGCTCCGACCTCGCGGGAAAAGAGATCCCCAAAGCGCGGCTCCAGCTCCATGCCTCGGAGATCGAGGCCGCAGACTTCCTGCTCTTCTACACCGGCTGGGAGAAATATTGGGGCAGCGAGCAATACTTCTCCCCCTTCCCCGTGCTCTCGCTTGAGGCGGCGGAGTACCTTGCCGCTTTCCGCTCAAGGGCGTCGGCACCGACGCCATCTCCATCGACCCGATGGACACGGTGGACTATCCTGTGCACAAGATCCTGCTCGGCACAGGCTTTGTGAACACGGAGAATCTCTGCAATCTCGCCTCCTTGTGGGGAAAACCTTCCCTACGCGACGCCCCCTGCGCTTCAGAACGCTGACGGCTCGCCCGTGCGCGCCGTCGCCATGCCGGAGGATTGAACGAAACCGCTCTGCCGTGGGCAGAGCGGTTTCCTTATATTCTGATAATGCGGCAAAGCCTCCGGTTTGCACCGGAGGCTTTGCCGTGAGTGAAGAAAGATCGTCGCCCTTGAGCGAGTTGTTTCGATCAGACGTTGCCGATGGTGGCGACCATGACAGCCTTTGATGGTGTGCATACGGTTCTCGGCCTCGTCGAACACCTTTGGAGTTCGGGGAGAGGAACACCTCGTCGGTGACCTCGCGGATATCGTAGCCGAGCTCCATCTGGCTCTTGGCCATGGTGGTGTCGAAGTCGTGGAAGGAGGGCAGGCAGTGCAGGAAGATGCAGTCGCTTGTTCGGTGGCCTTCATCACGTCGCCGGTGACCTTGTAGGGGAGCTGCTTCACGCGCTTCGGGGATCTTGTCCTCCTCGCCCATGGAAGCCCAGATATCGGTGTAGAGAGCGTCGGCGCCCTTGAGCAGACTTGTCCTCGCCGTACTCGACGACGGCGCCGGTCTCCTTGGCGACCTCGCGGCAATACTCCACGACGTCAGCGGCGGGAGCGAGCTCGCCGCTGGGCCCCAGCCGACATAGTGCATACCGAGCCTTTGGCGCAGATGTACCATCAGGCAGTAGGCCACGTTGTTGCGGGTATCGCCGCAGAAAACGAGCTGCACTTGTTGAGGGGCTTCTTGGTGTTCTCCATGAGGGTGAGGATGTCGGCGAGCGCCTGGGTGGGATGATCGACGTCGGTCAGACCGTTCCACACGGGAACACCGGCGTTGGCGGCGAGACCCTCGACGACCTTCTGGTCGTAGCCGCGGTACTCGATGCCGTCGAAGAAGCGGCCAAGGACCTTCGCGGTGTCGACCATGGTCTCCTTCTTGCCCATCTGGGAGGACTTGGAATCGAGGAACGTGACGTGCGCGCCTTCGTCATAGGCGGCAACCTCAAACGCGCAGCGGGTGCGGGTGGAGGTCTTCTCGAAGAGCAGCACGATGTTCTTACCGGCGAGCAGGTTGCCGCGGATGCCGGCGCTTCTTCGCCTTCAGATCGGCGGCGAGGTTGAGCATATAGCGGATCTCATCGGGGGTGAAATCCTTCAGCGTGAAAAGAACGGCCTTTGAGATTAACGGGCATGGGATAGTCCTCCTTCAAGTATAGTTCGCCCCATGGGGGAAATTGACTCATGTTCTGTACATAGCATACCAATTTTTGAAAAACGCGCTGGACATTTTCAGCTATTTTTCTTGTATTTAACGGCAAATTTGCGTGGCGCGCCCTTTGCCGCTCCGCTTCCCTGCGAGCTTTCCGGCACTTGCCAAATGGGTCGCCTCTGCGGTATACTATACACCGAAACAACGCATAAGGCAACCCCGCGCCGTCCGGCGCGGCCGAATGAGGTGACCGATATGAAAGACCTTTGCCGCGATGCAGTCCTTTGAACGCTCCCGTCTCGACCGGAGCAAGCTGTGCTCGTTCGACAACGAGACCATCGAGGCGCCGACCGCGCCGCTGATCCATCAGGAGGCCCGCTTCCTCTACATCTGCGAGGGGCACGGCGTCATCCGCATCCAAGGGCACGACGATGGAGCTGCGGCCGAATACGCTTCTCTCCATCCTGCCGTGGCAGATCACGGCGGTGACGGAGGTCGCCGAGCCGCTGCAATATCACCTCGTGATCTAACCTCCACACGCTCAACCGCTACATCCGCGCCTTCTCCGACGAGCGCGGCGACGCGGTAGACTGGCTCGCGCATATTGAGCGGCAGCCCGCGCTCTACTGCAACGAGGGACAGGCCCACCGGATGCAGCAATTTTTCCTCTCGCTGCGCGAGGAGGTGGGGCTGGAATCCATTCTCGGCGCGGCCCCGCCGAAGGTCCTCGGCTCGCTCGCCGTCGTCAACCGCCTCGTCGAGCTGGTGATCCTCATGGAGCGCTTCCGCGCCGAGCAACCCGAGCCCGCCGCGGCCGACCGCGCCTCCGCCGCGCCGGACAGGAGCGAGATCCTGCGCTATCTCTACTGCCACACCGGCGAAAAGCTGACGCTCAAGGGGCTCTCGCGCATCTTCTATGTCTCCGAGAGCAGCCTGAGCAGCTATATCAGCGGCATGACCGGGACTCTCGTTCTTTGACCTTCTGAACGAAATGCGCATCGGCAAGACCGCGAATTATCTGCTCTATACCGACCTCACGCTCGAGGAGATCGCCGCGGCGCTCGGCTATGTGGACGCCTCGCATATCTCCAAGGTTTTTTCCGCGCGCGTGGGAATGCGCATCAACGACTACCGCAAGACCTACCGGCGCGTGGAGAGCATCTGCCGCATCGAGACCGACCGGCGCGTCTACGCGCTGGTGGAGTATATCTGCCGCAGCTACAACGAGCCGCTCTCCGCACGCGCGGTCGCCGAAAAAATTCGGCTGCACCGCCGCCGAAATGAACCGCGCACTGATGCTGCAGGTGGAGAAGAATTTCGAGGAATTTCTCAACTACGTCCGCATCAACCGCGCCGCCGAGCTGCTGCTCACCACCGACCAGACCGTGACCTACATCGCCATGGAGGTCGGCTACGCCAACGTCAAGACCTTCAACCGCAATTTTCTGCGCTTCAAGGTGATGACGCCCGGCGATTTCCGCAAAAGGTCGCGCTTCAGGAAAGTCGCCTATAATCTCTTTTTCCCTTGCCGCTTCGGCTGTTTTTCCGCAGCCGAAGCGTTTTTTCGCCGCTTTTCGAGCTTCGATTCGGTCATTTTTGTTATTTTGCACAAAAATCATACGCTTTGCAAGTATCTCATGATATGACTTGACAATAACTCGGCGAGGTGTTATTTTGGACATAGGCCCTTTGCAATTCATTTGCCGCTCTCTTGCGTCATACACATCAAGTATGGACGGCATTGATGCAGGGGCCGGCTCCGCACGGCGGACATCCACCCCTGCAAGCCCCGACCATTCCGAGGGGGAATTGGTCACAACAATTTGAAGGAGGATTAAACCATGCGCAAATCTATGAAGAAGCTCATTGCTCTCACCCTGACCTGTCTGATGCTCGCGACACTGTTCGTCGGCTGCGGCAAAGAAGGACGAAGGAGGCGGCTCCGGCGGCGATGTCATCAAGCTTGGCTGGATGGGCTCGCTGACCGGCGACCAGGCTGCTTTCGGTACCTGCGAGAGCCAGACGGTCCAGATGCTCGTTGACGATCTCAACGCCAACGGCGGCCTGCTTGGCAAGCAGGTCGATCTGATCTGCTACGACACCAAGGGCGACGCGCAGGAGGCGGTCAACGTCGCCAAGCGTCTGTGCGCGCAGGATCAGGTCTGCGCGATCATCGGCCCGAACGCCTCGGGTCAGTGCATCGCCATCCAGTCCGTTCTCGACCAGTACAAGATCTCCGATATGTCCACCGTGGCCACCAACGAGAAGGTCACCATGCAGGACGGTCAGCTCAAGGAATACAACTTCCGCGTCTGCTTCCTCGATCCCCAGCAGGGCAAGATCGCCGGTTCGTTCATCGCCGATAACCTCGGCTATGACAAGGCTGCGATTCTCTACGACGTCAACGACGACTACGCGCTGGGCCTGAAGGATAACTTCGTCAAGGTTTTGAGTCCAAGGGCGGCACCATCGTCGCCGAGGAGGGCTACACCGCCGGCGACACCGACTTCACCGCTCAGCTCACCAAGATCAAGGAAGCTCAGCCCCAGATCATCTTCACCCCATCTTCTATCAGGATTTCATCATGATCCACAAGCAGGCCCGTACTCTCGGCATTGACCTTGCCATGGTCGGCGGCGACGGCTGCGCGTCCGAGGTTCTCTTCGACGCGGCCGACGCGGTGGACGGCTCCTACGTCATCAACCACGTCTCCCTCATCGACCCTGCGGGCGAGAGCTTCCGCAAGGAGTACGCCGAGAAGTACAACGGCGCGAAGATGGAGCTCAACGGCTACATGGCGCACGACGCGTTCCTGACCTGGGTCGCGGCGGTCGAAAAGGCCGGCAGCGACGACCCGCAGGCCATCACCGACGCGTACTCTCAGGTCGAGGTCGAGGGTCATGGCCGGTAAGATCAAGATCTCTGCCGGAGGACCACACCCCTGTTCGATAAGGCAGGCTGCGTGGAGCGCATCGACGGCGCGAACAAGACCTACGTCTTTTTGAGACCTAAGATCGCCGCAGACTAAGCACATTCCCAAAACAGAAAAATGAAGCACCCTTTCGACACTCGGGCGCCCCGTGCGGGCGCCCGAGGTCAACAGGATAAAAGGAGGCTATACATGGGTTTTGAGTATTTTCTCCAGCAGCTGGTAAACGGCATCTGCCTCGGCGGTATGTACGCGTTGATGTCGGTCGGCTATTCGCTGGTCTACAGCATTATGAACTTTTCCAACTTTGCCCACGGAGGCGTCATCATGGTCGGCGCTTATGTGGGCTATTTTGCTCTTACGTCGCTGAACGTTTCGTTTTTTCCGGCGTTCCTGCTGTGCGGCTTAGGAAGTGGTCTGCTCGCGGTCATCATCGAGCGCCTGGTCTATTCGCCGCTGCGTAAGCGCCACGCCCCGTCGCTCTACTTCATCATCTCGGCGATGGGCGCGTCCATTTTCCTTGAAAACTTCGTCATCGCCACCATCGACGGCACCCCCAGAAACTACCCTCCGATCTTCGATAACCGCATCAACATCGGCGGGATCTCCCTTGGCGTCGACAGTCTGCTGATGATCGTGGTCTCGGCCGTCGCGCTGCTGATTTTGATGTTCATCATACAGAAAACCAAGGTCGGCCTTGCCATCCGCGCCTGCGCCTACAGCGAAAAGGCTTCGACCCTTATGGGCATCAACGGCGACCTCGTGATCTTCATCATCTTCCTCATGGGCGGCGTGCTCGCCGGCTTCGCCGGTATGCTCTACGGCATGCGCTTCATCGTCAAGCCCACCATCGGTCAGGTCACGAACAAGTCCTTTGTCGCGGCGGTGTTCGGCGGTCTCGGCAGTCTCCCCGGTGCAATCGTCGGCTCGGTGCTGCTCGGCATTATGGAGATCTTCGTCGCGTCCTTCAACTCCAACCTGCGCGATCTGTTCGTGTACGCGCTTCTGATCCTCGTCCTCGTCATCAAGCCGTCCGGCCTGATGGGCAAGGTCGTGGAAGACAAGGCGTAAGGAGGGAGGAACGATATGTTTAGCTGGTATTACATCGAAGGTATCCTCATTCAGTCCTGCTACACCCTGCTCATCGTGCTCGGCCTTTCCATCCTTACGGGCTACACCGGTATGTTCTCGTTCGGTCACGCGGGCTTTGTGTGCATCGGCGCGTATGTTTCCATTCTCTGCACGATGGCGTTCGGCCTGCCCTACTGGCTCTCGCTCATCATCGCGGGCCTCGTCGCCATGCTGCTCGGCGCGGGCCTTGGTAAGATCACGCTCAACCTCAAGGGCGACTACTTCTGCATTGCCACGCTCGGCGTGGGCGAGGCGATCCGATTGATCTTCAACAATTTGCAGCTCAATATCAACGTCGGCGGCAAGGGCTTCCTGCTCGACGGTGCGAAGGGCGTTGCGAGTATCCCGCTGCACACCACTTTTGCAGGCTCGCTGGTCATCGTCGTCATCTTCCTCACCGCCACGGCGCTGCTGATGAACTCCAAGCACGGACGCAGTATGCTCGCCGTGCGCGAGGACGAGCTGGCGGCGCAGATGAGCGGCATCAACACCTTCCGCTCCAAGATGCTTGCCATGTGCATGTCCGCGCTCTACGCCGGCATCGCCGGCGGCATGATGGCGCACTACTTCGGTTATCTCCAGCCCAAGATGTTTATGATGGTCAAGTCCACGGAATATACCATCATGGTCATCTTCGGCGGCATGGGCTCCATCACCGGCTCGGTGCTCGGCACGGTGCTGCTCTGCGCGCTGCCGGAGCTGCTGCGCGCGGTCGGTGACTGGCGTCTCGTGATGTACGGCCTCGCCGTCATCGTCATCATGATCGTCCGTCCGAAGGGCCTCATGGGCGGCAAGGAGTTTCCGATTGGCCGCATCTGCCGTGCCATTGGCCGCATTTTCACCGGAAAAAAGAAGGACCTGCCCCCGCCTGACGGCGGAAACGGCAGCGGAGAGGAGGCGCTGGTATGACGGATATCACCTTTAAGAATCACGATCCCGATGTTATGCTCGAGCTCTGGCACGTCACCAAGCGCTTCGGCGGCCTGACCGCCGTGGGCGACGTTTCCTTCAAGATCAAAAAAGGCGAGATCTACGCGCTCATCGGTCCCAACGGCGCGGGCAAGACCACCATCTTTAACCTCATCACGGGCGTCTACGCGCTCACCGAGGGCCGCGTCATTTTCGACGGTACGGTCGTCGGGCAGGGCGACGCCATCATCAAGGACGATATGCGCGAAACGGATGTCAAGCCCTTCCGCAAGCAGCCCTACGACATCATGTCCCGCGGCATGGCGCGCACGTTCCAGAACATCCGCCTGTTCAAGAGCGAAACGGTCTACAACAACGTTCTCACCGCGTGCCACGCGGAGGCGGATTACAACATCTTCCAGTCGCTCTGGCGCCTCAAGGTCGGTCCCAAGTGGCTGACGAAGTACTATTACCAGGAAAAGGCTCTGCGTGAGAAGACGGAAGAGCTTCTCAAGATCATGGGCATTTGGGAGCAGCGCGACATGATCGCCGTCAACCTGCCCTACGGCCAGCAGCGCAAGCTGGAGATCGCCCGCGCGCTTGCGACCGATCCCAAGCTGCTGCTGCTCGACGAGCCCGCCGCCGGTATGAACCCGGAGGAAACGCTCGCGCTGATGGATCTTATCCGTGAGATCCGCGACCGCTTCGACCTCACCGTGCTCATCATTGAGCACCACATGGACCTCGTAATGAATGTCTCCGACCGCATCTTCGTGCTCAACTTCGGCAAGCCTCCTTGCCGAGGGAACGCCCGCGGAGATCCAGAGCAATCCCGAGGTCATCGAGGCCTATCTCGGAAAGGAGGACGACGGCGATGGCGATGCTTGAAATTCGTGACCTGAACGTTTACTACGGCGGTATCCACGCCCTCAAGGGCATCTCGCTCGAGGTCGAGGAGGGGCAGATCGTCTCGATGATCGGCTCTAACGGCGCGGGCAAATCATCCATGATGAACGCCATCTCCGGCCTTGTGAAGTACAAGTCCGGCGAGATCCTCTACAAGGGTCAGCCGCTGCCGACCGCCGCGAACAAGGTCGTCAAGCTCGGCGTGTGTCAGGTGCCGGAGGGCCGCCTGATCTTCGCGAACCTCACGACCTATGAGAACTCAAGATCGGCGCGTACCTCCGCAGCGACAAGGACGGCATCGAGCGCGACCTCAAGCGCGTGTATGAGATTTTCCCGCGCTTGGAGGAGCGCAAAAACAGATCGCCGGCACGCTCTCCGGCGGCGAGCAGCAGATGCTCGCCATGGGCCGCGGCATCATGTCCGCACCTGACCTTATCATGTTAGATGAGCCGTCCCTTGGCCTTGCACCGCTCTTGGTCAATACGATTTTCGACACCATTAAGGAGATCAAGGCCATGGGCAAGACCATTCTGCTCGTGGAGCAGAACGCGCTCAAGGCGCTTTCTGTCGCGGACAACGCCTATGTTCTCGAACAGGGCCGCATCACCAAGTCCGGCCCCGGCCGGGAGAACTTCTCAAGGACCCCGCCATCGCGGAGGCCTATCTCGGCAAGGCCGCGCGCTGAATTTACCGAAAAAATCTCGGAGGTATGTTACAATGGCTAAAACAGCACAGGAGGTCATGCAGCTCATTCGTGAGCAGGGCATCAAGATGGTGGACTTCAAAATGGTCGATATCAACGGCCAGTACCGCCACGTGACCATTCCTGCACAGAACTTCACGGAAGCGACCATGACCGACGGCATCGGCTTCGACGCCTCGAACTACGGCTATGCCGTGGTCGAAAAGAGCGACATGGTCTTTATCCCCGACCCCGACACCGCGCAGATCGACCCGTTCTGCGAGATCCCGACGCTCTCGATGACCGGCAATGCCATGATCATCGACTATCCTGCCAACCGTCCGCTCGATCAGTATCCGCGCAACATCGTGCGCGCGGCGGAGCAGTATATGCGTGACAGCGGCATTGCCGACACGATGCTCATTCTGCCGGAATTTGAGTTCTATCTCTTCGACGATGTAGCATGGAAGGTCGCGCCGAACGAGATCGGCATGAGCCTCGACGCCGAGCAGGCGCATTGGAACGGCGGCGTCAACGGCACCGGCGCCATCGTCCCGCGCCAGGGCCACTACCACATTGCCAAGCCCCTCGACCGCACCTACGAGTGCCGCAGCGAGATGTGCCTGCGCATGGAGGAGGCCGGCATCCCCATCAAGTACCACCACCCCGAGGTCGGCGGCGCGGGCCAGTTTGAGGTCGAGCCGAAGCTCGGCGAGATGAGCAAAATGGCCGACGCGACCATGCTCATCAAGTACATCATCCACAACACCGCCCTCAAGTACGGCAAGAGCGCCACGTTCATGCCCAAGCCCGTCTACGGCGAGGCCGGCAGCGGAATGCACGTCCATATGCTGCTCTTAGAAGGACGGCGAGCCGGTGTTCTCCGACGACAACGGCTACTCGCATCTCAGCCGGGAGGCCCACTGGTTCATGGGCGGCCTTTTTGAAGCATGTTTCCTCGCTCTGCGCCATCACGAACCCGTCTACCAACTCCTTCAAGCGTCTGGTGCCAGGCTTTGAGGCACCCGTTACCGTCGGATACGCCACGAGCAACCGCAGCGCGGTCATCCGCATCCCCGCCTGCGCCAAGACGCCGAATATGCGCCGCTTTGAGCTGCGCAATCCGGACGCCACCTGCAACCCGTACTTCTGCTATGCGGCGCTGCTGATGGCAGGACTTGACGGCATCAAAAACAAGATCGACCCGCATGCAAACGGCTGGGGACCCTATGATGTGAACCTCTATACCCTCTCCGACGAGGAGAAGGCCAAGCTTCACCACCTGCCGACTTCGCTCGACGCGGCGCTCGACGCGCTCGAGGCCGACCACGACTATCTCACGAAGGGCGGCGTGTTCCCCGAAGCGCTGCTCCAGAACTTCATCGCCGCCAAGCGCAAGGAGTGCGCGGCCATGGCCGCCATTCCGCACCCCGCGGAGTTTGAGCGCTACTACAACCTGTGAGAATATTCAATGCAAAAAGAGAGCTGCCCCAGGGGCGGCTCTCTTTTGCATTGGAACAGTTATCTTGTGCGGTGCAAAGCAGGGGACAAGATCAGATTAGTCAAAGGTTAAAGCCGGCGGTTTGCTTGTTGGCAAGGAAAAACTTTTAAGAGGTTTCCGTCATCTTCAGCCAACTTTACAGCTGCACCTTCACCACGGAAGCTAAGACTTGCCGAAGGCGCGCTAAATAAAGTTTCACCGTTGATGGTATCAACATTCTTGGCATCTTTCGAGATTTTGAATCATTTCAACAACAAAGTCATCATCA
>VOFB01002994.1_pt1 | contig 31801 bp, 49 predicted proteins | sample 5384141 | NCBI WGS metagenome assembly VOFB01 (sample SAMN12384721, study PRJNA508395) | human gut metagenome | isolation source: healthy gut A | host: Homo sapiens | reverse complement strand
CTGCTGGGCCCGGGCAATGGCATTGACAAAGCCCTGGACCGTCTCCGGGTTGGCGTCCACATAGCTGCGGGCGGCGAAATACGCGGTGTACGGGATCTCGCCGCTCTCCTGGCCGATAGAGCACAGAATATACCCCTTTCCGGCCTGCTCCACCTCCGTGGCGGTGGGCTCAAACAGGGTCACATAGTCCCCGTTGCCGCCGGTAAAGGCCCCGGCCATCATGTTGAACTGCACCGAGGTGTCCACCACGGCGTCCCGCTGGGGCTCCACGCCGTTCTGCCGCAGCACATATTCCAGCGTCATCTCCGGCACACCACCGGCCCGGCCGCCGATGATGGTTTTGCCCCGGACCTGGTCCCAGGAGAAGGGCCCCGGCGTCCGGCCCACCAGGAACGAGCCGTCCCGCTTGGTCAGCTGGGCAAAGATCACGGGATGGTCCTCCTTGCCCTGATTCATCACATAGATGGCGGCCTCCGGGCCCGCCAGGCCCATATCCGCCTGGCCGGACACCACGGCGGTCATGACCTTATCGGCGCCGCCGCCGTTGGTCAGCTCCACGTCCAGCCCCTCCTCCCGGAAGAAGCCCTGGCTCATGGCCACATACTGCGGCGCGTAGAACACCGAGTGGGTGACCTCGCTGAGCCGGACGGACGTCAGCGTCCGCTTCCCGGCGCAGCCCGGCAGCAGCAGAAGCAGCGCCAGGCACAGACACCCTGCAATACAGATTTTTTTCATGCTTTGACCCCCCAATAATGTTGCAGCAGCTTCTCGGCCCCCAGCACCAGCCGGTACATCACCACCGCCGCCGCGGCCAGGATCAACACGCTGGTCATCACCAGGTCCATGTTGAACACCTGAGAGCCGTAAACGATGAGATAGCCCAGGCCCGCCCGGGACACGAGAAATTCCCCCATAATGACCCCCACCCACGACAGGCCCACGTTGACCTTCAGGGTGTTGAACAGGGTGGGAAAGCTGGCGGGGAACACCAGCATCCACAGAATCTGGCCCCGGGTGGCCCCCAGGGACCGCATGAGCCGCAGCTTTTCGCCGTCGGTTCCCAGAAAGCCCTGGTACATGCTGAGGATGGTGACGATCAGGGAGATGGCCAGGGTCATCACGATGATGGACCCCATCCCCGCCCCCATCCATACGATGAAAATCGGCCCCAGGGCCGTTTTCGGCAGGGCGTTGAGCACCACCAGATACGGGTTCAGCACCCGGGCCACCCCGTCCCACCACCACATGCAGATGGCCACGGCGGTGCCCAGCAGCGTCCCGGCCAGAAAGCCCACCACCGTCTCCAGGCACGAGATGCCGATGTGCCGCAGCAGCTCTCCGCCCCGGCACAGGGATAAGAACGTGCTCCACATGCGGCTGGGACTGCTGACCAGAAAGCCGTCGGACAGTCCTGTGGACGTGGTCAGCTGCCACAGGCCGAACAGGGCCAGCAGCAGCCCCACCTGCCACAGCAGCACCCGGCGGCGTTTTTTCCGCCGGGCCAGCAGCCATGCCTCCCGCCGGGGCAAGGGTTTATCCGTCATGCAGCTCCAGCTCCTTCCATATGGCATTGAAAAACGTGTGAAATTCCGGGGTATCCCGCCGCTCCATAGGCGGCAGCCCCCGCAGCGGCCCCATATCGTGAACGGCCTTTACCCTGGCTGGCCGCCGGGTCAGCACCGCCACCCGGTCCGACATGCTGATGGCCTCGCTGATGTCGTGGGTCACCAGCAGGGCGGTTTTCCCCTCCTGCCGGATGATCCGGTAAATATCCGCCGACACCGACAGCCGCGTCTGATAATCCAGGGCGGAAAACGGCTCATCCAGCAGTAATATCCGGGGGTCCGGGGCCAGGGTCCGGATCAGGGCGCACCGCTGGCGCATGCCGCCGGAGGGAAAAATTGACAGATTTTACGTTTTTATAAAAAAATTAAAAATTAAATTGAGGTTTTGTGTATTGCAATTGGTCGAAAGTCGGTTATCATAAGAGTGTAAACAGAAAGAAGAACACAGCAAGGACAGACGGTGAAGCACATGGCACTGAAAAAGAATCTGGATGACCATCCACGAAGCATTCCTGGAGAGATCTTACAGGGCAACTGGAAGCCGGGACAGGCGCTGAATCTGGACGAGCTGGCGGAGCGCTACGGCGTCAGTCGGACCCCCCATCCAGCAGGCCTGAAACGGATGCATACCCAAGGCATGGTGGTCTTTTTCCAGCAAGGGACACTTCTCCGTGCCCACCTTCAGTGAGAAGGAGGTCTGCGATATCATCGAGATGCGGTTGCTGCTGGAGCATCAGGCGCTGACGGATATCCAGAACAAGCTCCTGCCCATGGACTTCGAGACGCTGGAGCGTCTGGCGGGGGGAGTGTGTCGCCTCCAACAAGACGTCCAACATCGTCCAGACCCGGCGCACCGATCTGGATTTCCACCGGATACTAGTGGAACAGGCCGGGAACCGCTGTCTCAGTGAGGTCTATGACCGCATTCAGGGCCAGTTCATCGTGGCCAACTACCTTCTTACCAGCCACACCCGCTCCCAGCAGCAGGTAGCCTCCGACGACCATGAGCGGCTGCTGGCAGCCCTGAAGGCCGGAAACTTCACCCGAGCCCACGACATCATTGAGGACCACATTCAGGGCGCCTGCCAGAAAATTCTGGCGAAAATGAACGCATAAGCAAAACGATATCCCTTCCCCATCATGGGCGGCCGCCGGCCGCCAGCCGTACCCAACCGCTATTGGGACAACCTGATGATCTGACCCGAGGGATATCGTTTTTCTTACCGCATAAAAAATTAAAAATTAAAAAATTTTGTATACCCGCCTGCGGTGCAGGTTTGAAGAAATAGTCACCAATTCAAAACGGGAAAGGAAGAACATCATGAAAGTGAAAGAAACCGCCAAGAAGCCCCTATGGTATTTGTCCGGCGTCCATGACCATCTGGAACGCTGACCAGACCTACAACAAGAAGGGTATCCTCGGCTCCTATGCCCTGCGGAACAATATGTTCGACGTGGGCGCTATGCTGCTGATTGCCGTGATCGGCTATTTCTTCCTGAAGCTGGAGATCCCCATTGCGCCCATCGTGCTGGCGCTGATCCTGGGGCCGCTGGCAGAGAGCAATCTGCGCCGGTCCCTGCTGCTGAGTCAGGGCAGCGCCTCCATCTTCTTCACCCGGCCCATCTGCATCTTCTTCCTGCTGCTGGCGGTGCTGTCCTCTGCTGGCCGCTGCTGCGGAAGGTGCTGAGCAACCGGAAAAAGGCGGCGTAAGGAGGGGCGTATGGCGCACATTCTCAGCTATGGTTCTCTGAATCTGGATCTTGTATATCAGGTGCCTCACTTCGTGCAGGCAGGGGGAGACCCTGAGCTCCACCAGCCGCACCGTCCACTGCGGCGGCAAGGGGCTGAACCAGTCCATCGCCGCCGCACGGGCCGGGGGAACGGTCAGCCACGCCGGAAAGATCGGCGGAGACGGCACCGTCCTGACGGATATCCTGCGGGAGAGCGGGGTGGACACGGACTTTGTGACCGTAGGCGACGGCCCCAGCGGCCATGCCGTCATTCAGGTGGACCCCTCCGGGCAGAACTGCATCCTGCTCTTCGGCGGCTGCAATCAGGAGATCACCCACGCGGAGATCGACCGGGTGCTGGCGCACTTTCAGGCAGGGGACTATCTCATCCTGCAAAATGAGATCAACGGTCTGGATCATCTCATGACGCAGGCCGCCCGGCGGGGCTGCGGATCGTGTTCAATCCCTCGCCCATCGACGTGTCCATCTCCCGGCTGCCGCTGGGGGAGGCATGGCTGCTGATCTTCAACGAGATCGAGGGAGCCGCTCTGGCGGGCTGCGACGACGAGGAGGGCATCCTGAACACCCTGCGGCAGAGGTGGCCCCGGTGCCGGCTGCTGCTGACGCTGGGCAGCCACGGCTGCGTATATGACGATGGCCAGCGCCGTCTGCGGCAGGGCATCTATCAGGTGGGGACGGTGGACACCACCGCCGCCGGAGATACCCTCACCGGTTACTTCGTGGCCTGTATGGCGGCGGGGCGTCCGGAGGAGGAGTGTCTGGATCTGGCGTCCCGTGCGGCGGCCATTGCTGTGTCACGGCCCGGCGCCGCTCCGTCTATCCCCACCATGGACGAGGTGCAGCGCTGCACCCTCCGGCGAGGGAGTAAATCACATACGGTAAACGGCCCCGGAGAGGTCTCCGGGGCCGTGCGTTTTGCTGAGGGAGTATCGGGCTTTTGCCGCCGACAGCCTGCTTTTTCCCCACAATACAAAGAGAGGAGGTATGTCCGATGGAAATACCTCCTCTCTTTGTGCTGGAAACCGCAAGCCCTCACAGGGCGGCGGCGCCGATGATGCCCGCCTCGTTGCCCAGCTTCGCAGCGGCGATGGTGGGGATGGCCCCTTCCCGCTGACCGAAACAGTGGGTGGCCACATACTCCCGGATAGGGGCCAGCAGGGCCTCCCCCTGACGGCTGATGCCGCCCCCAGCAGGATCATCTCCGGGGCCAGAATGTTCACGAAGTCTGTCAGCCCCGCCGCCACGTACACGGCGTACCGGGCCACCACCTCCGCAGCGGTGGCATCGCCCTGCTGGGCGGCATCAAAGGCGGTGCGACCGGTGATCTCCTCCACCTGAGCCAGCAGTGACTCCGGATGCGCCAGCGCCGCCTGACGGGTCTGGCGGATCAGGGCCGTAGCGGAGGCGTAGGCCTCCCAGCAGCCCCGGCGGCCGCAGGTGCAGGGGCTCCACCGTCCAGCACCAGCAGCATATGCCCCCGCTTCCCCGGCGCCGCCCCGCAGACCGGAGAGAATTTTTCCACGGGAGATGATGCCGCTGCCCACGCCGGTTCCCAGCGTAATAAGCACCATATCCTGACAGCCCACGGCGGCCCCGGCCACCACCTCCGCCAGAGCGGCGCAGTTGGCATCGTTGCCCAGCCGAACGGGGATGCCGAACCGCTGGTGCAGCATCCGGCACACCGGTACGTCGAACCAGTTGAGGTTATAGGCCCGCTTCACCACCCCCGTCTGGGGGTCGCAGGCACCAGGGGGAGCCAACGCCCATAGAGGCGCAGTCCACCGCCGTGAGCCCCGCCTGCCGCAGAGCCTCCTCCACGGCGTCGCCCATGTCCCGATGACCTCCTCCGCCGGGCGCTCTGCCCCGGTGGGGACGCTGCGGCGGGCCACGATCTCATAGCGGTCGTTCACCACGCCTACGGCGATGTTGGTGCCGCCCAGATCAATACCGATGCGATACATGAAAACGCTCTCTCCGAAAACGGGGAGCGGTCAGCCGCTCCCGTTGGTCTGTTTTTGACAGCTTACTTATTCCGGCGATAGCCGTCCTGCAAATGGGTCACGAAAGAGCTGTTGACGCTGACGGTGCGCCCCGTCTCCGAGGACTTGATGCAGCCGAAAATGGTCCGCATGGTGGTCAGTGCCTCCCGCCCGGAGACCTCCGGCTCCCGGTCGTGCCCAGTGCGTCGATGAACTCGTCGATGACGCCGGAGCGGGTCTGGTGCTCGAACTGATAGGCGGTGATGGTGTTGTTCAGATCCCGCACCTCGATGGGGGCGGTGAGGCTGTTGTAGATCCGCATGACGCCACGGGTGCCGAACAGGCAGGTGGAGTTGCTCTCCTGACCGTATACCGTCCAACTGGCGGCCATGGTGCCGGCAGAGCCGCCGTTCATCCGCAGGATGCACAGGGCGTTGTCGTCCACGCCGATGAGGTGATCCTCCCGGTCGTGCTTGTTGAGGGTCAGGATCTTGGCGGTGGTTTCGATGACCGTCTGCCCCGTCAGATACTGCATCAGATCGATCTTGTGGATACCCAGATCCGACAGAGCGCCCATAACGGCCTTTTTTCTTGTCGAAGAACCAGTTGCCCTCCATAGACCAGCCCTCCGGCCCGGAGGTTCCAAGCCCCGTGCGGAAGGTGATGACGTCGCCGATGACCCCTGCTCCAGCAGTTCCTTGGCCCGGCGATGCACCGGATCGAAGCGCATATTGTGGCCGATCATCAGATGCCGGTTGTTGAACTCTGCCGCCGCCACCATGGACTCGCACTCCGCCAGTGTCACAGCCATGGGCTTCTCGCACAGCACGTGCTTCCCGGCGTAGAGAGCCGCCGTGGTCATCTCCGCATGGCTGCGGTTTTCCACGCACACGGACACCGCATCGATCTCCGGGTCCTTCAGCAGATCGAAGTAGGAGTCGTAGACCTTTCCGCCGTATTGGGCGGCCACCTCGTGCGCCCGCTGGCTGTTCTTGTCATAGTAGGCCACCAGCTGTGCGTTGGGGTTGGTGGCATATTCCGGCAGATGGCGCACCTGGGCGATCTTGCCGCAGCCGATGACAGCAACTCGTATCATTCCGTTCGCTCCTTTCGCAAAATGCCTGTTGTCGCCCCTATTATAGCAAATCTGTCTGCGGGATGGAATCCCCTTTTTATAGAAAAAATTTCACCCCGGATGCAGGCCGTCCCGCTGTCTGCTTTCAGCCGCCGCATGGCCCGCAGGTTCTCCGTGCGGGGCTCGGCTCTCCTCGGCAAAAGTCTCTTTTCCCGAAATAAGTTTCCAGGTTTACGCATAAAATAACAGCCTGCAACCTCCGCAAATGGCTTATCTACTGGGTTTTGCACAGTTTCCACAGACTTTTCCACGTCGTTATGTCAACACAAAAACCCTCCAAAAGAGTGAAAATTGTCGATGCAGCGGTGGCCCCTCCGGCGGAGTGGTTTTGGAGGTTATTTTGTGTCTTTCTGACACGGCGGTGAGGGGCCGAATAAGCGAAAAAACACCACCCTTTGGGTGGTGTTTTTGGAGCGGGCAACGAGGCTCGAACTCGCTTCCCGGCATCCCACGAATGGCTGCCGCCATTCGCAGGAGCCCTGCCTCACCTCCAGATCAAACGTGCTTCGCACAGGTCGAGGCAGCGACTTCCAGCCTGCCCGCTGTCTCATTCCAAAGAATACCCCATCCTGTCGGATGGGGTATTCTTTTTGGAGCGGGCGACGAGGCTCGAACTCGCTACCTCGACCTTGGCAAGGTCGCGCTCTACCAGATGAGCTACGCCCGCAAACGCAAGATTGATTATACCTGCGTTTTTCGGATTTGTCAAGCGTGCATTTTCTGTATTTTGTTCTGCACTCTCTGCGCTCCCTGCGCCGCTCAGCAGCACCTCAATGATGCCGGCATTCCCGAATCCGGGTAGAAATTCACCGTCCACGGCTCCTTGCTTATCCGGCTCCACCTCGGCCTGTATCTGCCTCACCTGTGTAGGACCTCCTCCGCCTGATGGTCGAAGGCGCTCAGCTGCACCACCAGCTCTGCAGCGTGGTTCCTGTGCCGCCTCCCGCAGCAGATCCCCAGAGCGGAGGTGCTGGTGATATGGACGATGTCGATGAGCCGCCGTGCGGCGATAACCGACGGTCAGCTGATGGCGTCATAGTTCCGAGGTGTCTCGTCCACCGTATAGGTCAGGTATAGGACACCGCATAGGCTCCCAGCGGTGTCTCCTTCTGCACCTCCGGCACACGCCCGCCCGCGTCACTGCGGGGGGGATCCAGCCCTCCTGTCGTCGGGGTAGAGCCAGATGGTCCCCTCCTCCGCCGCTGATCAGCCCACGAAGCAGGGCATTCACCAGATCCTGATAGCTCTCTGCCCGGAGGACGGATCGGTCCTCGCTCTCGTAGTAGCTGGAGCTGTGGGGCTCGGTGACGCTGTAATCCCGGTTCAGCAGGGAGCCGCAGCCGGTAAGGGCAGCATCAGCAGGGCCGCCGCCAGCGCCCGCCATGTCGTTTTCTCCTTTCCGCACCTTACAGCAGTTCCCGGCTTCATATACGCCGAAGCCCTCGCCCAGTATCTCGTGGGCGTCGCAGGTGACGCGACAAAGGCGTCTGGGTCGATCTCCTGCCGCCCGCTTCACGGGGATGATCTGTGTCCGGGCGCAGGCGCACAGGATCACCTGCTTGTCCCTGCCGCTGTAAGCCCCCTTACCCTGCAAAAGCGTCACACCACGGTCCAGCTCCAGCAGGCGGCGGTGTCAGCTCCTCATGGCAGTCGCTGATGATATAGGCCACCTTGGCGGCATTGGGGCCGTAGACCACCTTGTCGATGGACACGGAGATCAGAGACAGGAGATCATGCCGTACAGCGCACGGGTCAGATCCCGGAAGATCAGGGCGTACGTCACCGTCACCAGAATGTCGATGGCAAGACACAGGGGTACCGATGCTGAGGCTCTCCAGCTTCAGCTTCAGCAGCCGGGCCGCCAGCACTCCGTGCCAGCCAGGTGGTGGCTCCCTCCCGCAGCATGATGCCGCAGGAGACGCCCTCCTGAACGCCGCCGTACGCCGGACAATGCCCATGCATGGGACTGGGGCGTCGATCTTGGCTCAGGAACAGGTGCACCGGATAGTCCTCCGCAGGCTCCTCGTCCGGCTCCTCCGGCATCTCGTGACTGTATACGATCTCCGTCCGCCGGGGCATGGCGTACTTCTTCTTCACGTCCTCCAGCTCGCCGATGATGATCTTGCGGATGCGGCCCGGCTTGGCCAGAGTATCCTCCAGGTCCTCGATCTCATCCTGTAGGGCGCTGGTCTCCGCCACGCGTTTGAGGATGTACTCCTTGTTGATGTTGCGCAGCTTGATCTCCGCCACATACTCCGCCTGCACCTGGTCGATGCCGAAGCCGATCATCAGGTTGGGCACCACCTCGGCTTCCTCCTCCGTCTCACGGATGATCCGGATGGCCCGGTCGATATCCAGCAGGATGCGCTTCAGGCCCTGCAAAAGGTGAAGCTTTTCCTTTTTCTTATTCAGGATGAAGTACACCCGCCGCTTGACGCAGTCGGTGCGCCAGGCGGTCCACTCCTCCAGGATTCCGCCCACACCCAGCACGCGGGGCATACCGGCGATGAGGATGTTGAAGTTGCAGCTGACGGTATCCTGCAGGGGTGTCAGCCGGTACAGCTTGGCCATAAGCTTGTCCGGGTCCACGCCCCGCTTCAGGTCGATGGCCAGCTTCAGGCCGCTGAGGTCCGTCTCGTCCCGCATATCGGCGATCTCCTTGACCTTGCCGGCCTTCACCAGCTCCGCCACCTTGTCCAGAATGGCCTCGATGGTGGTGGAGTAGGGGATCTCGTACACCTCGACGACGTTTTCCTTCTTATCATACCGCCATCGGGCGCGGACCTTCAGGCCGCCGCGGCCGGTGCTGTAAATGGCCCGCAGATCGTCGCCGTCACAGATGATCTGGCCGCCGGTGGGGAAATCCGGTGCCAGCAGCGTGGAGGCGATATCGTGGGCGGGGTTTTTCAGATAGGCGATGGTGGTATCGCACACCTCACCCAGATTAAAGCCGCAGATCTGGCTGGCCATGCCCACGGCGATGCCCTGGTTGGCGGACACCAGCACATTGGGATAGGTGGTGGGCAGCAGGGCGGGCTCCTTGGAGGTGTTGTCGTAGTTGTCCACAAAGTCCACGGCATCGCAGTCCAGATCACGGAACAGCTCGGCGCAGATGGGCGACAGCTTGGCCTCGGTGTACCGGCTGGCGGCATAGGCCATGTCCCGGGAGTACACCTTGCCGAAGTTGCCCTTGCTGTCCACAAAGGGATGCAGCAGGGACTCGTTGCCCTTGGCCAGGCGGACCATGGTCTCGTAGATGGCCTGGTCGCCGTGGGGGTTCAGGCGCATGGTCTGGCCCACGATATTGGCGCTCTTGGTACGGCTGCCGGTCAGCAGGCCCATCTTTGTACATGGTGTACAACAGCTTTCGGTGGGAGGGCTTGAAGCCGTCGATCTCCGGGATGGCGCGGCTGACGATGACCGACATAGCGTAGGGCATATAGTTCTCGTCCAGCGTGGCGGTGATGGGCTGCTCCACCACAGCGCCCCGCAGGCCCATCACGTTGGGATCGCCCGCGTGCCGTATTTCTTTTTCCTCGGTTTTCTTTTTTGCCATAGGAACGGTGTCCTTTCACTGTCTAAAGCCTGCTGCCGCAGGCCTTTTCTTTATAGCTTTGCACGGAGCAGATGTCCGGAGCACCGGCAAAGGCGTCAGATCTTCCGCCAAGACAAGGCGCAGGGGCGCAGCCATACTTTGTGTATGGCAAGCCGCTGCAACAAAGTATTGGCGCAAGAGATACGCCTTTGTCAGCTTACATCGATCATATCAAGGTACTTATAGCCATTTTCAGCGATATAGTCCTTTCTGCCGGACAGGTTATCGCCCAGCAGCAGGTCAAATACCCGAGCCGTCTCCTCGGCGTCCTCCGGCAGCACCCGGATGAGCCGCCGCGTCTCCGGCGACATGGTGGTCATCCACATCATCTCCGGGTCGTTCTCGCCCAGTCCTTTAGAGCGCTGGACATTGACCTTCTTGCCCTCCAGCTTTTTCAGGATATCCGCCTTCTCCTTCTCAGAATAGGCGAACCAGGTCTTCTCGCCGGACTTCTCTTTGCAGGTGATCTCGAACAGGGGCGTCTCGGCGATATAGACGTAGCCCTCCCGGATCAGGGTGGGGCACAGCCGGTAGAGCATGGTCAGGATCAGCGTGCGGATCTGGAAGCCGTCCACGTCGCCATCGGTGCAGATGACCACCTTGCTCCAGCGGAGGTTGTTCAGGTCAAACTGATTCAGGTCCTTGACGGCCTTGCCGCTGACCTCCACGCCGCAGCCCAGCACCTTCATCAGGTCCGTGATGACGTCGCTTTTGAAGATACGGGGATAGTCCGCCTTCAGGCAGTTGAGGATCTTGCCGCGGACGGGCATGAGGCCCTGAAATTCCGCGTCGCGGGACTGCTTGCAGGCGCCCAGGGCGGAGTCGCCCTCCACGATGTATATCTCGCGGCGCTCCACGTCCTTGGTGCGGCAGTCCACGAACTTCTGCACCCGGTTGGCAATGTCGATCTTCTCGGTAAGCTTTTTCTTCTGGTTGATGCGGGTGCGCTCCGCCGTCTCGCGGCTGCGCTTGTTGATGAGCACCTGAGCGGCGATCTTCTCCGCCGCGTCACGGTTCTCGATGAAGTATATCTCCAGTCGGCTGCGAAGGAACTCCGTCATGGCCTCCTGGATGAACTTGTTGGTGATGGCCTTCTTGGTCTGGTTTTCGTAGCTGGTCTGGGTGGAAAAGCTGCTGCTGACCAGGATCAGGCAGTCCTGCACGTCCGGGAAGGTGATCTTGGCCTCGCCCTTGACGTACTTGTTGTTGTCCCGCAGGTATTTGTCGATGGCCGACACCATGGCCGAGCGGGTGGCCTTCTCCGGGCTGCCGCCGTGTTCCAGGAAGCTGGAGTTGTGGTAGTATTCGCACAGGGCGGTCTTGTTGGAGAAGCACAGCGCTACACTGAGCTTCACCTTGTACTCCGGCTTGTCCGCCCGATCCCGGCCCCGGCGCTCCGTCTCCCAGCACACCGGCTCCGTCAGGGCATCCAGACCCGCCAGCTCCCGGATATAATCCTCGATACCGTGCTCGTAGACGAACTCCTCCGTCTCGAACTTTCCGGCGGCTGTCTCGTTTTTCAGCCGGAAGGTCACGCCGGCGTTGACCACCGCCTGCCGCCGCATCACGTCCCGGTAGTAGTCCACGGGGATATCGATATCGGTAAACACATCCAGATCCGGCAGCCAGCGGATGGTGGTGCCTGTACGCTTTTTATTGCCGGTCTGTTCGCTGACCTCCAGCTTGCCCGCGATCTCGCCGCGCTCAAAGTGCAGCCGGTACTCCTTTCCGTCGCGCCACACGGTCACGTCCATATAGCGGGAGGCGTACTGGTCCGCCCCCTTCAGACTGGAGATACTGTCGTTGTCATAGGTTTTCTTCTTGGTCATATATGCCTCCTGCCGGGATAGCTCCCGGTATCGTTCATTGCAGGCCCACAGAACTTTTTTTTCGGTGGGTAACAGAAATATTTTATCGCATTTTTCCCTTTCTGGCAAGGGTCAGCGTCACCTTTTCCCCCCAAAGGGCATTTGCCCCCTTTCATGAAAAAGTCAACACAGGGCTTGCATTTTGCGGAGAAAGGGTCTAAACTGGTTGTGTATGTTCTGCGTATCACTCAGGAGGAAAGAACCATGATCCATATCACCGAGGTCACGACCAAGGCACAGCTGCGCCAGTTCGTGAACTTCCCCATCGACTTATATAGAGACGTTCCCCAGTACATCCCAGGTACATACAGCGACGATCTGGCAGACTGGGACCGTGAGAAAAACCCCGCCTTCAGCTACTGTGAGGCCCGTTGCTGGCTGGCCAGCCGGGATGATTTGGCACGCTGGTGGGCCGCATCGGTGCCATCCTCAGCCGTAAGTCCAACGACAAGTGGGGCACCCACCGCCTGCGTTTCACGCAGGTGGACTTCATCGACGACCGGGAGGTATCCGCCGCCCTGTTCCAGACGGTGGAGGACTGGGCCCGTCAGCTGGCTGCACGGAAGTCCACGGCCCTCTGGGCTTCACCGACATGGACCGGGAGGGGATGCTGGTGGAGGGCTTTGACCGCACCAGCTGCTTCTTTACCTATTATAACCACCCCCTACTGATTGACCACCTGACGGCTCTGGGCTACAGCAGGACGTGGACTGGACCGAGAATCATCTCCGTCCCCCACGGACCAGCGGGTCATCCAGCGCTGGGAGAAGATCGCCGCCTATGTTCTGAAGCGGCAGCGCCTGCACATCCATCAGGTGCGCAGCCGTCTGGAGTACCCGCCCCTGATCCGGAAGGTATTCGAGCTGGTGAACGTGGCCTATGCCCCCCTGTACGGCACCGTGGAGCTGTCGGACGATCAGATCCGCAAGTACGCCGGGAAGTTCGCCCCCCCTCATCAGGCCTGAGCTCACCTGTTTCGTCATGGACGAAAATGACGATCTGGTAGCCTTCGGCGTGGCGGCCCCCAGCATCGCCGCCGCCCTGAAAAAACGATGGCCGCCTGTTCCCCACCGGCTGGGCGGATGTACTGAAGGCCTTCCACCGCAACGACACCATCGATCTGCTGCTGATCGCCGTGCGTCCCGACCTCCAGAAAAAAGGGCGTCAACGCCGTCATCATCAGCAAGGTCATGCACGGCTGCTTCAAGATCGGCGTAAAAGCAGGCGGAGACCGGCCCCATGCTGGAGACCAACGAGAAGGTCCAGAGCCAGTGGCAGGACTTCCCGCTGGAGCAGCACAAGCGTCGCCGCTGCTTTGTGAAGGTGCTGACCCCGCACCGCAGGAGTCTGCCGCTGCAGCCACCGCCCCTGTCGGAGCGGCAGAGTGATCGCTTCCTCCAAGCATAACAGCGCTCCACCGTCATAAATGACGGTGGAGGCGCTGTGCTTTTCAACCTAATCGTCGTCCTTGGCCTTCTCCTTTTCGGATAGCTCGTCAAAGGGTACCAGACAGTTGTGGAGCTTCCCAGATCGTTGCGGCTGGCCGGGTCCGTGGAGCCGCTGTAACAGTAGCCCTCGGTCCGCATATAGGCATTCCAGCGGCGGTGTTCGATGACACGCAGCAGCTGCTTTTCCTCCCTCCGTCCGCTCCGCCGGGCTTTATCTGCACCGGGTACACCCAGCCGCAGCTTCAGCCGATGGTGGATGACCGAGGCGATGGAGGAGCGATAGTTGAACTCATAGCGCCAGAACACGTCCTCGTCGCCCCATTTCAGGTGCCGGGTCAGCGCCTCCGCCTCCAGCTGGGAGTGGAGGATGTTGCTCTCGGAGTACAGCATATCCCGTGCGCCCAGAAAATGAAGGTCGTAGGGGGTACCCCGGTAGTCGGTGACGGAGGTGAGCCACCGTCTTGAAGGGGTCCTGCACCACCGCCAGAATATAGGGGTGGGGACCCCGGCTGGCTGCTCCGCAGCCGCACCGCCGCCTCGATGTTCCGGGTGTCGCTGCCCAGCGCCACAAACACGCATACGTCAGCTGCGGCAGCGTCTGCCCAGCTCCAGAAATTCCCGGCTCTCCAGCCGCATCCCGGCGTGTATGCGGATATCGTACTGGGCCTCGCCGGGATGCACCGTCCGTTGTGCTGGCGGTCCATCAGCTCCGGGCAGCGGTGGTGAACAGCTCCCGTGCGTTAGGCCGGGCGTCCACTGCGGTGAGCCGCAGGTCGTAGCCGTCCATCTGGCCAAACCACGCCAGCGCCTTCAGCATCTCCGTGCCGTACTGGCCCAAGCCCAGCAGCAGCGCCGAGATCTGATGCCTGCCCTCCGGCAGAGGAGCCGCCGTCTCGAAGAGCTTCTCCCCCCTGCTGATACAGCAGCAGCTGCACCATGAGCGCACCTCGTTGACCCGGCGGATCCGCATCCCGTGGGGGATCCGCGGACTGGAACAGCAGCTCACTCTCGGCGCCGGTGGCGAAGAGATAGAGATGCATATTGAGCGGGTCCCCACCGGCGGGTCAGCAGCACCGCCTGATGGATGTTCTCTGCCTTGTCCCGGCCCAGCAGGAAGAAGTAGACCGGGCGGGAGCGGTCAGAGCGCCGCAGCCGCAGCAGGGCGATGTCCGCCTTGAAGCAGGCGGCCCCAGCCGGTGGGCGGCAGCCATCTGCTCCCCGAACTCCTCGCTCTCGTTTTCATAGACGTCCGTAAAGACAACGAGTCCCTTGGGATGGGCCGCCTTGATGCTGCCCGCCAGATACAGGGAGTCCTCGTTGAGCTCGGAAAAGACATACAGCTCCGTGCAGCGGCGGAAGGCATAGCGCCATAGAGCGGACAGATTCTTGAAGAAGGACAGCACCACACTGAAGGTCAGCAGCGGACTCACCAGATACACCACAATGGCGGCGCCGAAATAGAGGTCGCTCCACACCGCCGGCTGGCTCATGGCGAACTCGTGGATGGGATCCAGCTCGCCGTCCAGCACGAACATCCGCAGGGTGTGGTGTACAGCCCCCAGCAGCGCCTTCAGCCACGACAGGTGCTCCCCCGGCGTAGGCGGCGGCGTACATGGGCAGGTGCAGCAGAATGCCGCAGGTGAAAAAAGCAGACCAGCAGCACCTTCAGGGTCTCATTGCCGCCGGAGGGGCGGGACCTGCGCCGCAGGGGAGCGCAGCAGCAGCCCCAGCGCCGCCAGCAGCAGCGCCAGAACGCAGCAAAGGAGGATCTGTGGCATGGCAGGCAGCTCCTTTCCGATCAAATCAATATCAGGGGTCCATCCCTGGATGGCATGAGCGATATATTGTTATTGTACCCCGCCGGGGCAGGTCTGTCAATGCGGAAGGGCCGCTGTTTTTGCCCACCGGGGAGGCAAGGCCGTTTTCCCTTGCGCCGGGGCGGGGATTTTGCTATAATGCAGGGAGCAACAGGCCGCTGCGGGCGGCAGGGGGGCTGGAATGTTCAAGCGGATGTATCTGGAGATCACCAACGTGTGCAATCTCCGGTGCGCCTTCTGCCCCGGCACCCAGCGGCCCCGGCGGTTCATGACGCCGGAGGAATTCCGGCAGTTGGCGACCCGGCTGCGGCCCTACGGGACGTATCTCATGCTCCACGTTATGGGGGCCGCTGCTGCATCCCCGGTTGGCGGAGCTGCTGGATATCGCCGGGGCGCTGGGCTTTCGGGTGTGCCTTGTGACCAACGGCACGCTGCTTCCCCCGGCAGCTGCCCACACTGGAGGGTTCCCCGGCCCTGCACAAGCTCAGTGTCTCCCTCCACAGCTTCGAGGGAAACGGACGGCAGGATGCCGCAGCCCCGTATCTGGAGGGTGTCTGGCAGGCGGCGCAGCGGCTCAGCAGCCGGGGCGTCCTGTGCGCCCTGCGGCTGTGGAACGGCGGCGGACTGGACCGGCGCAACGAAGAGATCCTGTCCTTTCTCTCGGAAAAGCTGGGCCGGGACGTAACGGCCCTGCCTACGGACCGTCTGGGCAACCGGCGGCTGGGGGAGGGCTGTTTCTGGAGCCGGGGGGCGGTTTGACTGGCCGGATCCGGCGGCTCCGGACAGCGGCACGGAGTTCTGCCACGGCCTGCGGAGTCAGATCGCCGTGCTGTGCGACGGCACCGTGATCCCCTGCTGTCTGGACAGCGAGGGCCGGCTGGCGCTGGGAAACCTGCACCGGCAGGAGCTGGCGGATACTGGCCTCCCCACGGGCCACAGCCATGGCGGCGGGCTTTTCCCGGCGGCAGCCGTCGGAGGAGCACTGCCGCCGCTGCGGCTACGCTGCACGGTTCAGCCGATGAGGGGCATCGGACGGATGATAGGAGCGATATGGAAGAACAGATCCTAAAGCAGCTGGCCCAACCGCTGCTGGCATGGTATGATATCCACCGGCGCATCCTGCCGTGGCGGGAGGAGGTATCCCCCTACCGAACATGGGTGTCGGAGATCATGCTCCAGCAGACCCGTGTGGCGGCGGTGCTGCCGTATTTTCAGCGGTTCATGGAGGCCTTCCCCACGGTGGAGGCCCTGGCCCAGGCCGACACGGAGCGGCTCATGAAGCTGTGGGAGGGGCTGGGCTATTACAGCCGGGCCAGAAATCTGCAAAAGGCGGCCCGCATCCTCCGGAGCAGTACGGTGGCCGCTTCCCGGAGACATACCGGGAGCTGACGGCCCTTCCGGGCATCGGAGACTATACGGCGGGGGCTATCCTCTCCATCGCCTTCGGGCAGCGTGTGCCGGCGGTGGACGGCAACGTGCTGCGCCTGGCCGCCCGGATCACCGGCAGCCGTCTGATGTACTGGATGCCAAAAACCGCAAGATCTTCCGCAGCTGGATGGCGGAGGCCATGTCTCAGGAGCGGCCCGGGGCCTACAATCAGGCGCTGATGGATCTGGGGCCACGGTGTGCCTGCCGTCGGGAGCGCCTCTGTGCGGAAGGACTGCCCGCCGGGGACTTCTGCATAGCCCGGCAGGAGGGCTGTCAGGCCCGGCTGCCGGTGCGCTCCCCCAAGCGGGAGAAGCGGACGGAGCATCTGACCGTGTTCCTGCTGCGGCGGGGAACTGCGGCGGCGCTGCGGCGCGCCCGGATACGGGACTGCTGGCGGGGCTGTGGGAGTACCCCCATGTACCGGGAGCGCTGACGGAGGCGGAGGCCGCCCGGCAGCTGCAAATGTGGGGGTAAGCCCCACCAAGGGACAAAAAGCTGTCAGCCCGGCATATATTCACTCACGTTCGCTGGGAAATGACGGGCTATGTGGTGGAGGTGGACGGCCTTGGACCGGGAGACTGGCTCTGGGCGGAGGCACAGCAGCGGGAGCGGCTGGCCATCCCTCCGCCTTCGAGAAATTTACCGCAGAGCTGAAAGAGGGGAGAATGACATGGCACAGCTCTACTTCAAATACGGGCGATGGGCTCCAGCAAGACAGCAAATGCCCTGATGGCCCGGTTCAACTACGAGGAGCGGGGACAGGCCACCCTGCTGGTGAAGCCCCGGCTGGATACACGGGACGGGGACCACATGGTCCGCTCCCGCATCGGTCTGACCCACCCCCTGCATCTACTTCGACGAGATGCAGCAGATGACGGATGAGCATCTGCAGCAGTATGCCTGCATCATCGTGGACGAGGCCCAGTTCCTGCAAAAGGCCGATATCTACTATCTGGTGCATCTGGTGGACGACCTGCAACATCCCCGTCATGTGCTACGGCCTGCGGGCGGACTTCAAAGGGGGAGCTATTCCCGGCAGCTATCATCTGCTGGTGATGGCCGACAAGCTGGAGGAGGTCAAGACCATCTGCTGGTGCGGCAAGAAGGCCGCCTTCAACGCCCGCTTCGACCAGCACGGCCATGTGGTGAAGGAGGGCGCTCAGGTGGTGCTGGGAGCCAATGATAAATACATTGGTCTCTGCCGCCGCCACTGGGTGGCCGGGGATCTGGGGCCTGACTTCGACATCAACCGGGTATGATCTGTAACATCTGTCCCCGTCGGTGCGGGGCGGAGCGCACCGAGACCTACGGCGGCGGCTTCTGCCGGATGCCCGCCGGCCGGTCATCGCACGGGCCGGCTGCACCTGTGGGAGGAGCCGGTGCTCTCCGGTACACGGGGCAGCGGAGCGGTGTTCTTCTCCGGCTGCTCGCTGGGCTGCGTCTACTGCCAGAACCACACCATCTCCGCCGAGGGGTGGGCAAGGCCGTCACCACGGAGCGGCTGCGGAGATTTTCCGTGAGCTTATCGCTCAGGGCGCCCACAACATCGACCTCATCACCGCCAGCCACTCATCCCCTTCCGTGCTGCCGGCGCTGGAGGAGCCTCTGCCGGTGCCGGTGGTGTTCAACTGCGGCGGCTACGAGAGTGTGGAGACTCTGCGTCTGCTGGAAGGAAAAGTGCAGATCTGGCTGCCGGACCTGAAATACGGGCTGGAGGAGCCGGCCCGGCGCTATTCCCCACGCCCCGGACTACTTTCCCGGGCCTGCGGAGGCCATACGGGAGATGTTCCGTCAGGTGGGTCCCTGCCGCATGGAGGATGGCCTGCTGCGGCGGGGGTGGTCATGCGGCATCTGGTGCTGCCGGACAGCTGGAAACACCCGGCGGGTCATCGACTGGGTCCGGACCTTCCGTCCGGGAGGTGCTGTTCTCTCCTCATGAGCCAGTATACCCCCCAGCCCGGCGCAGAGGGGCCCCTGCGCCGCCATGTGACGGGGGCGGAGTACCGGGCGGCGGCGGAATACATGGAAAACTGCGGCATCGTGGACGGCTTCGTGCAGGAGCGCACCTCCGCCCGTGAGGAGTATACCCCGGCCTTCGACCTGACGGGGGTATAGTGTCGTCGGGTCGTATCGAATTGTTTGGTATATTTAGAATGACGAAACCGGTGATTTTCTGCAAATCATCGGTTTTTTCGTATAAATAGAATGTACTTGGTACAACTTTTTGTTGCAATTTGCGCGGGAATGTGGTACGGTAGAGACGGAACAAAAGTGCCGTCCCGGACGGCAAAATCGAGGACGTATGCAACATAGGAGGTACCTGTATGAGCTATCCCAAAACCGGCCAGGAGGTCTATGTGAGCCTGAACCTGTCCAACACCATGCTCACCGGCATCGGCAAGGGCACCATTACCCGGGAGGAGGTCTCCGCCAGCTATCTGAAGCGGCTGTTTGCCGAGCACGGCGTCATCGTGTCCGCCAAGCCGGAGCAGCGCCGTCTGCTGGAGATCGTCAATGCGACCTTTGATCTTGGTCTGAGCTGCCGGAGGAGCTGAAGCTGTTCCAGCTGTCGGAGCAGCACCGCCGCCTGGTGGTCATCAATGTGGGGTCTGCGCCGTAAGGGGCGGCTCCCTCCTGCCGGAGTACCTGACGAGGAGTTCAAGAGGCGACCTTCACCTTCGTGAAGTACTATGTCCAGTCCCGCCACTATGACGAGCTGGTGGAGGAGAACAAAAGCTGAAATTCGAGCTAGCAGGAGCTGGAGTGGCGGAACCGCACGGACAACTGATCCGAACAGGCAGCCAATAAAGGAAGCCGGATATGAAGCCGGATATATGGACAGGAGGGCCGCACCCATGGGTGCGGCCCTCCTGGGCCTGTCAAAAGAGCGGGAGCCTTTCGTCAACGGGGCGGAAGGGTGTGTGCGGGAAACCCGGAAGGGTGTCCTGCACGATGATGATCTCCATTTTTCAGAACTTCTTGAAGCTCTGTAAAATGCCTCTGCGTGGCGAAAAGACTTTTTCGCCACGCTGAGGAGGGGCGCACCCATGGGTGCGCCCCCTCTGTCCCTTATTTTGTCAAGGCACTCTCTGATGCCCCCATACCACCCGGTAGTCGCCCTCCTGCGCCCGGCGCAGACGCCCCAGCTTCTCCCGGTTCAGGAGCTCCTGCAGCTCCCCGATGATCTGGTTGGACACCAGAAAGCCACGGGCGTCAGGCGCCAGCCCTGCCCGTCCGCTGGGCCAAGCCGTGGTCGGCGTAAACCTCCAGCCGTGCGCCCATGGGGTCGAAGCGCTGGCGGAAGCGGTTTTTCAAACTCCCCTGATGTTCATCCTCCGTGGTACGCAGCCGCAGCATGATGTACTCCATCTCCTAATCGCGAGACGGGGTATGCTCCGACCCGCCAGCACCAGCTCCCCGGCAATGTACCGATCCAAGTCCCGGACGTAGCCGTAGCGCACGCCGCCGAAGTCGGAGTGGGCGCCGGGCCCGAAGCCGGCATACTCCTCCAGTGTCCAGTATTTCAAATTGTGGCGGGAGGCGCCCGGGCCTTGGCAAAGTTGGATATCTCGTACTGTTCATAGCCGTTCTGCGCCAAAACGGTGACGGCGTAGAGATACATATCCGCCTGGGCATCGTCGTCCGGCAGGGTCAGACTGTCCCGCTGCCGGTAGAGGGGCGTTCCTCCTCCACCTTCAGCCCGTAGCAGGAAAGATGCTCCGGCTGGAGGGTCAGGGCGTCGGAGAGTGTCTTTTTCCCACTGCTGCATGGTCTGCCCCGGCAGGCCGTAATGAGGTCCAGACTCACGTCCGGGAATTTGGCCCTCCGGCAGGCGGCCACAGCCTCCTGCACCTGCCTGCCACGTGTGGATGCGGCCCAAGGCCCGGAGACAGACGTCGTCCGTGGACTGGACCCCAGGGAGATGCGGTTGAAGCCCGCCGCAGCCCGCAGGGCCTTCCAGTCCCCGGCGCTGTCGGGGTTGGCCTCCAGCGTGATCTCTGCATGGGGGCGATGCGGTAGTGCTTCTTCACGGCTTTCAGCAGCTTCACCAGCCGCTTCTCCCCCAGATAGCTGGGGTGCCACCGCCAAAGTACACCGTGTCCACCAGATGCTGCGCCGCCTGCGGGGCCACCTCGATCAGGTGGCGCTCCAGTGCCGCCGTGTAGGCGTCCATGCGATCCTCCCGCCCGGAGAGGGAGTAGAAGTCGCAGTAGACGCATTTGGATTTGCAGAAGGGGATGTGGATATACAGCCCCAGAGGGTGCGTTTGTCTGGCCATGGTCATGCGTCCTCCTTGGGGGGCAGGATGATGACGGCCTCGAAGCGGACAGTTCACCTTACAGGACCGGCATCCGATGCAGCGGTCCAGATCCACCGTATAAAAGCCGTCCGGCTGCAAAGGATGCAGTCCATAACGCAGAACATGGTGCAGTAGCCGCAGCCGGTGCAGCCTCACCGGATCGATGATGGCCCGGTCATAGCGTTTTTTCCCGAAGGGATGTGCAGGATCGTACATGATAACACCCGCCTTTCCGTCCTTTCAGTATAGCCTGTTTTGCGCCGTTTGGCAAGATAAAGCGCATTTTTCCGGTGCGGCGGGGTCATACTACGGAAGAAAGGATGTGATGCGGGTGGACATGACGCCCAAGGAGTATCAGGCGTATGTGAAGCGGATGCAGAAGAAGTCCCCGCTGGGAAAGGATATGGCGCTGGCCTTCGTCATCGGCGGGCTCATCTGTGTGGCGGGACAGCCATCGGAGACGGCTTCCGGGCGGCGGCCTGAATACGGAGGACGCCGGGACCGCCACATCGGTGTCCCTTTGTGTTCCTGTCGGCGCTGCTGACAGGACTGGGGACTTACCACCGGCTGGCCCGGTTCGGCGGGGCCGGACGCTGGTACCCATCACGGGCTTTGCCAACGCCGTGGCGTCCCCGGCGCTGGATTTCAAGGCTGAGGGCTTCGTCACCGGCATGGCGGCCAAAATGTTCGTCATTGCCGGCCCGGTGATCGTCTACGGCACACTGGCCAGCGTGGTGTATGGCGTAGTGCTGTGGGCGCTGGCTGACGCCTTGGGAAAACTTTGGATTTTCCACGATTCCTGAGCAGCTGCCTGCGCCGCTCCCGGGCAGCAAAAAGCCTCCCCGGCATGAGCCGGGGAGCTTTTCATGGATCATTTTCATCAGGGCAGATAGTTCAGGGGGATCCACCATGGTGCCGTTGCGTGCTGATACGGAAGTCGCAGTGGGAGCCGCTGAGATACCGGTGGAGCCCATGGCGGCGATGGTCTGGCCCTTGTACACGTGGTCGCCCACAGAGACGTAGAGGTCGCTGTTGTGGCCGTACCATGTGATAAAGCCGTTGCCGTGATCGATCTTCACGCAGTAGCCCGCCGCCGTTCCAGCCGGAGTAGATGAATCGGTTCCCGCCGTCGGCGGCGTAGATGGGCGTACCGTAGGAGTTGGCGATATCGATGGCCTCATGGTAGCTGCTGGCGCCGCTGATGCCGGTGCTGCGCCCGCCGAAATAGAGGTGATGACGCCGTAGCAGGGCCAGCGGAAGGACCCGGTGGGGAACCACGGGCCGCTCTGGTGCCTCGTGCCTGCCGCTCGGCCACCGGCTTCAGCGTCACGGAGGACACCACCTCACGGGCCGTCTCCGTGCCATTGATAACGGTGACGTTGGCGGTGACGTCCGCCTTGCCGTACACGCCCTGCTGAGGACCTCGTAGTCGCCCTGATACATATCCGGTCGTCCATATTCCACGCTGTACGCCACGTCCTGCAAATAGCCTCTGCCCATCGTTCCACCACCGTCAGATACGGCACGGCACGGGGAGATGGTCAGCACGTCGCCGGTGTGGAGAACGCTGATGTCATAGCCGGGTTCAGGGCCAGCAGTTCATTGGTCATGCTGTTTTCCGGCAAATGAGGGACCACACATCGCCGCTTTAACGGCATAGGTCACCTCGCCCGCCTTTGGCGTTGAGCTTCGGCGATGTAGCCCAGATTCATGATCAGGACTGGTCCACGTACTCCTGCTTTACCTCCACGTTTTTCCACGAAGTAGCAGTCCACGGTGCTGTCGGTGATGTAGCCCTTTTTCAGCTGCTCCAGCAGCTGCTCGATGGCGCCGGGGGAAGGTGGTGGCGCCACCGGCTCCCCCTCCACATACAGCACATAGGCATAACCACCAGTCCCAGCTGCTGGGTGAGGTTCCTCCAGTGCGTCGGTGCTCTCCAGCTCCCTTCCGGGCCACGATGCCGGTGCGGACCTCCAGCTTGGCGCTGTCGATGCTGTAATCGGTGTCGGACAGCGTCTGCCGGGTGATCTCCTCCAGCTGATCCACTGCCGCCGAGACGCTGCGAGCGCTGCGAACCGTCCCCAGCTCCACGCCGTCATAGCGGGCGGTGGCGCCGATGGTATACATGGACAGGCACACCGCCACGGCCGTCACCGCCACGGCGCCGGCCACAAACACCGCCGGATGCAGCTTCATGCCCTCGAAGAAGGCCCGCATCCGTCCGCCTGAGCGGATGGCTCCCTTGCGGCGGCGGGTGAGCCGCTCCCGGAGGTCGGAGCCCATACGGGGCAGACTGCCCCAGAGGAACAGCAGCAGCTGGCCCAGCTTCCATCTCCGTCTCCGGCAGCTGCCGCTGCCGGTTCTGGTGCCGCAGCTCCCGCAGACGATGCCACCGGCGGCGCAGGGGCTGGCCGATATGGGTCGATACCCACGTCTGCACATCCAGATCCAGCCAGTCCGGATGCTCCTTACAAAACCAGACCCAATCCTTCAGATTCTGCTTCCACCGCTGCCAGATGCTGCGGCGCTCCTCCGAATCGGGACGCTTATTTTCCAATTCCTGTTTCATATGATCGATCCTTGCTAAAAGGTTACAAATTCGTTACAAAGCCTATCATACCACATTTTCCGGGTACGTCAAGACTTTTTTGCATTTCCACCATAGAAACGGCCGATTTTCAACAGGAATTTACACAATTTTCAAATATTTGCGGAAAATATCCCCTTATCCACGGGGCAGCTCCGCCGTCAACCCGCCGCACAGGGCGTTGGCGGCGAACACGGAGCCGGGGCGCAGGGGGGATCGATGGTCGTCCCCTCCAGCGTGGTGACGCAGCCCCCGGCCTCCTGCACCAGCAGGCTCCCGGCGGCGAAATCCCACGGGCTGAGCCGACACTCGAAGAACACCTCCGCCCGGCCCGCCGCCACCTGACACAGATCCAGCGCCGCCGCCCCGAACCGACGGTAGTCCAGTCCCCGGTCGTAGAGATACCGCATGATGGCGAAGTGCCGCCCGTATAGCTGCGGTCATAGATGGTGGAGCCGCACACCACCAGCGAGTGGCCGGGATCCCGTCCGCTGACGTGGATGGCCCGGCCGTTGAGGGTGGCCCCGCCGCCCCGGCGGGCGGCGTACAGCCCCCGGCCAGCGGCGCATATACCACGGCGTACTCCACCTGCCCATCCTTGGCCAGCGCCACGGAGATGTTGGTGTAGGCAAAGCCCCGGACGAAGTTGGTGGTGCCGTCGATGGGGTCCACGATGAAGGCCCACGGTGACGTCAGGGCATCGTGCTGCCCTCCTCCCCGAAGAAATCCGCCTCCGGCAGCAGGGCCAGCAGCTCCTGCCGCAAAAAGCGCTGTACCGCCAGATCGTACTCCGTCACCAGATCCGCCGGGCCGTTCTTCTCATGGGTGGCCGCCGTCACGTCGTTGGCGCTGCGGACCAGCTCCCCGGCCCGGCGCACAATATCGATGATACTCTCCAGCATAGTTCTTACCTCCTGATGATGCGTCCCGACGGGCGCCGGTGAGCACACCCTGCTCCAGCAACGGCACACCCGCCGCCAGGACGATGTCCATCCCCGCCGCCATGCGGCAGGGCTCCTGATACGTTCCCGTTTCCCGGAGCGCCTCCGGGTCAAATACGCAGAGATCGGCGTCCATCCCCGCCGCCAGCACACCCTTTTCCGGCCAGCCGCAGCCGCTGGGCGGGACGGCCCGTCACCTTGTGGATGGCCTGCTCCCACGTCAGCGCGCCCTTTTCCCGGACAAAGTGCTGCAAAAGCCGGGGGAAGGTGCCGTACACCCGTGGGTGAGGCATCCCCCTCCGTGGGATAGGTGGCATCGGAGATCAGATGGGACAGGGGACTTTGCAGAATGGCGGTGATGTCCTCCTCCGAGGCCATGAAGTCGATCATCGTGATCTCCCCTGCTCCCGCACCAGCAGGTCGCAGCAGCAGGTCAGGGGATCCTGTCCCGTCATGGCGGCGATCTCCGCCAGACTCTTCCCCAGATAGGGGTGATCCTCCGGGCAGTGGAGGCTGGTCAGATAGATGCCGTCCCAGCCCGCCAGTCTGGCAATGTCGTCGAAGCCCGTCCCGCTCTGGATGCGCTGCGCCAGCTCCCGGCGGGCCGCCGGGTCCGACAGACGGCGCACCACCGCCTCCATGCCTCCCGCCAGAAACTCCGGCGGCAGGATGTGCAGCAGCTGGGTGGAGCCGGCGGTATAGGGGTACACGTCGCACCCCACGTCCAGTCCCTCCTGCCGGGCCTCCTCCAGAAGCTCCAGCACCTGCGGGATCTTCTTTCCCCAGCTGTCCCGGCCCATGGCCTTCAGGTGGGAGATCTGCAGAGGGATCCGCAGGGTACGGGCCACCGTCAGCATCTCCCGGACGGAATCCACCACCCCGGCCCCCTCCTGCCGCATATGCACCGTCACCGGCACGTCGCCGCCGCTGAGAGGCCGCAGGGCCTCGATCAGCTCCTCGGTGGTATAGAAGCACTCCGGGGCATAGCCCAGCCCCAGCGACACGCCCACGGCGCCGTCCGAAAAGCGCCCGCTCCATGCTGCGGTGGATGGCGTCGTAATGGCGCTTTTCCAATCGCTGGAGGGCGTAGCCCGCCGCATCCGCCCGCAGAACGCCGGCCCCCACCAGCATCCCCGTGTGGATAGGGGACGGTGGCTGGGAGGCAAAATACCCCGCCAGCGTCTCCGTCTCCAGCTCCGGCGGGGCCTCCCCGGTGATGGGGCCAGATAGGCCAATATTTCCTCCCGGTGCGCCGGGCCGAAGGGGCGGCGGACAGACCGCAGTTGCCGTTTACAATGGTGGTCAGCCCCTGCCGCAGCTCCAGCTCTCCAAGCCGGGACGGAAGGCCGCCGCATCGGCATGGCGATGGATATCGATGAAGCCCGGTGTCACCAGCTTCCCGGCGGCATGGAGCACCCGTCGCGCCAGGGGTATCCGGCGGCAGCGGCTCCACGGCGGCGATGACGCCGCCCTCCACCGCCACGTCGGCGGAAAAGCCGGGGCACCGGTGCCGTCGATGACGGTACCGCCCCGGATCAGCAGGTCCAGCATGGTCACTGCGCCTCCTTCTGGCGTAAAACAGGCAGCGTCACGGAAAAAGCGGTTCAAGCCCTCCTGACTGCGGCAGATGATGTTTCCCCTGTGGTTCTGGACGATGGCCCGTGCAATGGCCAGTCCCAGCCCGAAGCCCGTGCCGGTGCGGCTGCTGTCGGCCCGGTAGAACCGGTCGAACAGGTGGGCCGCCACCTCCGGCGGAATGGGATCGCCGCCGTTTTCCACCGCCAGACAGGCGGTGCGGTCCTGATGGGTCAGGGTCAGGCGGATATCCGTGCCTTGGGGCGCATATTTCATGGCGTTATCCAGCAGGATGCCGTCAGACGCTCCAAAGCGTCCCGGTCGCCGGAGACCTGCAGCCCCTCGTCGATGGTATACAGCAGCCGCCGTCCGGATTCAAACACCACCGGCTCGAACCGCAGGGCGGCGTCCGTCACCACGTCCGACAGATCCACCTCGGAGAAGGCCGTCTCCCGCCGGACACTCTCCGCCCGGAACAGGGTCAGCATCTCCTCCACCAGCTTCTTCATCCGCCGGGACTCCGCCCGGATGTTCTCCACATACGTCTGCTCCTCCGCCGGGGCGGACTCCGCCAGCAGATCGGCGGAGGACAGGATCACCGTCAGGGGCGTTTTCAGCTCATGGCTGGCGTCGGACAGGAAGCGCTGCTGCTCCTGCCACGCCCGCTCCACCGGCCGGGCAGCCACACCGGAGAGCAGATAGCTGCACCCCAGCAGCACCACCAGCGCCGCCAGTGCGATCAGCAGCAGATTCCCCCGCCATGGCCCGCAGCGCCGACTGCTCCAGTGTACTGTCGGTAAAGGCGATGCGGATGGAGAGAGCGCCGTCATAGCGCAGATAGCGCAGATGATAGTCCGTCAGCAGGCCGCTCTCCTCCTGCTGGGACAGGCATTCCTGTACCAGCGCCAGCAGGTCCTCCTCGCTGATCTGGTAGTAGCTGCTGCCCATGACCCGCACCGTGCCGCTGGAATAGACCTCCGTCACAAAGCAGGGCTGGCCGTTCTGTCCGTCGTAGCCCTCGCCCCGCAGGGGCCTTCTCCAGCTGCCGGGTGCTGCTCTGCTCCAGACTGCTGCGGGCCGTGAGCATCACTCCGGTGAATACCGCCGCCAGCACCAGCGTCACAAACAGCATACTGATGCCCACGATCTTCCACCGGAGCCTGCGGATCATGCCGCTCATGCCCCCACCTCCAGGCAGTAGCCCACCAGCCGGTGGGTGCGGATCTTCACGGCGGAATGCAAATGCTCCAGCTTCCGCCGCAGAAAGGAGATGTAGACCTCGACGTTGTTATCCTCGGCGTCGGAGTCATAGCCCCACACCTTCAGGATCAGCTGCTCCTTGGTAACGATCTGGGGATAGCTGCGGATCAGCAGCTCCATCAGGTCGTACTCCCTCCGGCTCAGCCGCACCTCCCGCTGGCCGCAGCGCAGCAGAAAAGGTCCCCGGCTCCAGCCGCAGATTGCCGCAGGTAACGGCGTCCTCCTGCCGTGGCTGGCCGTCGGTGCGCCGCAGCAGCAGCCGCACGCAGGCCAGCAGTTCCTGTGGCTCGAAGGGCTTGGTGAGATAGTAATCCGCCCCGCTGTCCAGTCCCCGTACCCTGTCCTCCACGCCGCTGCGGGCGGTGAGCATCAGCACCGGCACGGTGTGTCCCTCCTGCCGCAGCCTTTGCAGCAGGGTGAAGCCGTCCATCCCCGGCAGCATGGCGTCCAGCACCACCAGATCGTAAATATCCGAGGCGGCGTTGTCCAGCCCCCGATAAGCCGTCGCCGCTGATGTCCGCCGTGTAGCCCTGCCGGTGCAGCAGCTCCGCCAGTGTCTGGGCCAGCCGAGCCTCATCCTCTATCACCAGTATCCGCATGGGATCACTTCCTTTCCTTTGCGCCCGTCTCTCCTGTCAGGGCAGCCTTCCGGCGGAAGGGGCTGAAATAAGCTTATCCGTTCAAACCGTTGGCCGCCAGTACCGCCAGCGCCTCCGCCGGGGCCGCAGGCAGCAGATAAATGGTGTCGTCATCATTCACCGTGGCATAATACCCTCCGTCCCGCTGGGCGCCGACCCGCAGCGTCAGCTCCGTCTCTCCGGCAATAGCCCGGTAAAGTGACCGTCAGCGTCACCGCCGGCTCCGTCAGCCCGCACAGCTCCGCCACGGTGCTGGGCCGATAGTCGATGCACCGCAGCAGCGTCAGCTGTCCCAGTGCCTCCGTCAGCTTTCCGCTCCATTGGGTCACGTCCTGCCCGCTCCGCAGCCATACGCCCTCCGACGCCGTCAGGCTCAGGCTCTTGCCGTCTGCGGCGGTGACAGTCAGGGCGCTGACGTTGTCCGCCGTCAGCTGGGGCAGCTGAGGCAGCCGGGCCATGTCATAGATGCCCATGCTCAATGTCCCGTCCACCCCGGCGGGGAGAGATACACGGCATCCGTCTCGCCCTCCGGCTGGATGTACTGTCCCTCGTCGGTCTGCGTCCCCAGCCAGTAGGTGCGGGTATTGCCCTCGGTGTCCGTCAAACTGATGTAGCGCTTGGTGTCCGAAAGCCCGAACTGGGACAGATCGTCGGTATGGGGAAGCGGCGACAGGGCGGCGTAACCCTGCACCGTGGCCAGCAGCTCCGTCACAATGGACTGCTCCAGCGGGAAATCCCGGTCGTCGCCCCAGTACCACGTATCCTCCTCCCGCACGAACCGCAACGTCACCGATCCGTTGTAGCACACCAGCTTCGCCGGCTGCTGGGCGGGGAGTCCGGACGTTTGCAGCGGGTGTATCCGTGGGGGTGTCACTCTGCTTTTGCCGCAGCCCACCGTCAGCGCAGCGATCATTACCAGCGCCAGCAGCAGTGCAGCCGCTCTCCGTATATCCATCATAAAAAGTCTCCTTTTGTGTTTTATAAAGTCACTGTAATTATTCTATTATACCAAACTTAAACACAGATGAAAAGCCCCGTTCTCACGGAGAGAACAGGGGCAAACGGACGGATAGGGGGGCCGGTCAGTCCCGGTACACCGGGGCGTCGAAATCGGACGATCTCATCCGCCGGGTATCCTGCACATAGACGATTGGTCTCGTCGAAGGCCAGCCGCATGGCGAAGTCCTTGGCCTCGTCGATGCTGTCCGTCTCGAAGAACGGCCGGTAGTCCGGCGGCAGGTGGGTCTTTTCCACATCACCTGAAAACGCATGGTGGGGTTCCTCCTTCATGGGTGTATCGTTTAGTATACCCGCCGCCGGGAAAAAAAGCAACGGCGGGTTTTTTACCAAAATTCCGCCGCAAAAATCGGAAGAAATCCTAAAAGGGAAATCTCCGAAAAGGCTTTTCCCGGAGGGCGCAGCGGTGTATAATAATATGGTTATGTAAAAAGGGGATATTACGGTGAAGATCGGATTTGACAACGAAAAGTATCTGGCCCTGCAGGCCGAGCACATCCGCCAGCGCATGAGCCAGTTCGGCGGCAAGCTATATCTGGAGTTTGGCGGCAAGCTTTTGATGACTACCACGCCTCCCGTGCTGCTGCCGGGCTTCCAGCCGGACAGTAAGATCCGGATGCTGGAGACCATCCGGACGACGTGGAGATCGTCATCGCCATCTGTGCCGGAGACATCGAAAAGAACAAGACCCGTGGTGATCTGGGCATCGGCTACGATCACGGATGTGCTGCGGCTCATCGACGTGTTCCGGGGGTGGGCTTCTATGTGGGCTCCGTGGTCATCACCCAGTACGCCGGCCAGCCTGCGGCGGATGCCTTCATCCACCGGCTGACGGCGCTGGGGTCCGCAGCTGCCGCCACTATCCCATCGCGGGATACCCCTCCGACGTTCAGCACATCGTCAGCGACGAAGGCCTGGGCAAGAACGACTATATCGAGACCAGCCGCTCCATCGTGGTGGTCACGGCCCCGGGCCCCGGCAGCGGTAAAATGGCCACCTGCCTCAGCCAGCTCTATCATGAGAATAAAAGCCGGGGCATCCGGCGGGCTACGCCAAGTTTGAGACCTTCCCCATCTGGAACCTGCCCCTGAAGCACCCGGTAAACCTGGCCTACGAGGCCGCCACTGCGGATTTGAACGACGTGAACATGATTGACCCCTTCCATCTGGAAGCCTATGGCGAGACCGACAGTGAACTATAACCGGGATGTGGAGATCTTCCCGGTACTCAGCGCAATCTTCAAAAAGATGCAGGGCAGCTCCCCTACCGTCCCCACGGATATGGGCGTCAACATGGCAGGCAACTGCATCGTGACGACAGAGGTTTGCCGGGCCGCCAATCCAAAATGGAATCCTGCGGCGGTACTACACCGCCTGCGAAGGTGGTCTCAGGGGCAACAGGGGACGAGGATGTCCGCAAGCTGGAACTGGTGATGCAGCAGGCGGCGTTACATGGACATCTGCCCGGCGTCTGGCCGCGATCAGCGGAAGGCAAACGGAGACCACCGGTGCGCCCGCCGGGCCATGGTGCTGCCGGACGGCGCATCGTCACCGGCAAGAACAGCTCCCTGGACATTAGGGGGGCTGCGGCGGCGCTTCTGATGAACGCCATTAAAGGCCCTTTGCCGGCAATTCGACAGGATCTGACCTGCTGCCTGCCTCCATCATCGCGCCCATCAGCGACATGAAGATCTCCCACCTGGGCCACCACAACCCCGTCTGCACCCGACGAGGTGCTGCATTGCCCTGTCCATCTCCGCCGTCACCAACCCTCTGGCGGAGCTGGTGCTGAAGAAGCTGGATGAGCTGCGGGGCTGCGATGCCCACTTCTCCGTCATCCTCTCTGAGGAGGACGCGAAGCTAACCGGCTGGGCATCCAAGCTGTGAGCCTGGGCATCCACGTCAGCAAAAAGGCAAAGCTATGCAGACTGCGGAACTTCTGGCTCAGGAGCTGGGGCCTCTCCTGTCCATGCGGGAACGTCATCGACCTACGGATCAGGGCAACACCATTCCCTTCATCGCCCGCTACCGGAAGGAGCTTCACGGCAGCATGGACGGTACCGCCCTGCAGGCTGGAGGACCGGCTCACCTATCTGCGGAATCTGGAGCAGCGGCGGCAGGACCTGCATCTTGCCGGTGCTCTTCTCCGGCTTTCGCGGTAGCGGCCGGGAGGCCGCCGAACGTCTCGACCGACTGCTCGGGCTTGATACCAAGCACGCTGCGCCTGCCCCGTCATGCCGAGGTCCGTGAGGTAGCCCGTCCCGCGGGGAAGACCTCTTCGTCCGCCGTCGGCACGTGGGTGTGCGTGCCCCAGATGGCGCTTTTGCGGCCATCGAGGTAATAGGCCATGGCGAGCTTTTCGCTCGTCGCCTCGGCGTGGAAGTCAAGCAGCGTAAACGTCGGCTTTTCGCCGCTTTTGAGCAACTCGTCCGCCGTTTTGAACGGATTGTCCGCATGGAACGCGAGGTCGCAGCGGCCGATGAGGTTCATCACCGCGATGCGGGCGCGCCCGCAGTCAGCCGTAGCCCCCTTCCGGCACGCGCGCTCGAGATTGTGCGGCCGCAGAATATACGGGCAGTCGTCGAGGTAGTCAGTGATCTGCATCTTGCCGAATGTGTGGTTGCCAAGCGTGATGACGTCCGCTCCCGCGGAAGATGCGCTCGGCGTCGTTCGGTGTCAGGCCGACCATCGCGGCGTTCTCCCCGTTGACCACGGTGAAGTGGATGTTCTGAGTTTTTTTCACGGCGCGCAGATGGTGCTCGAGGCGGCTGACGCCGCAGCCGCCCACCACATCGCCGATGGCCAGAATATTGTAGAAACATGGCGTTCCTCCGCTTTGCGTTTTTCCCAGTATAGCAAGGCGCGGGACAAACGCAAGAAAGGCATGAAAAAGGCCC
>VOFB01000684.1_pt1 | contig 31812 bp, 27 predicted proteins | sample 5384141 | NCBI WGS metagenome assembly VOFB01 (sample SAMN12384721, study PRJNA508395) | human gut metagenome | isolation source: healthy gut A | host: Homo sapiens | reverse complement strand
GCCGGAAGCAATCATTGCCTTTGTCAAAGCGGCAGTCTGGTTTCGTTCATGCCACGGCAGCAGACCGCCATCATGAATGAAGTCATTTGATAGTCCGCAACTTCACCGTTTACGAGTCCGTTTATCATGAAGTCGATTTCTTCCGGTTTGAGCACCTGTTCGTCGCGCTTCTTTTCAATTATTTCTGTAATAATCATATTGGCAGCTCCCCTATCGGAATTCTGTTGCATCGGCGCAGCCTCAAAACGTATGCGGCCGCACCGTATTGCTGAAAAAGTGCTTTTTATTCAACGGTTACGGATTTCGCAAGGTTCCTGGGCTTATCGATATCGCACCCTTTGAGTGAAGCAATGTAATATGCAAACAATTGCAGCGGCACAATTGTCAGCGACGGTGTTGCAATGCTTTCGCATTCGGGGAATCCTTATCACATAGTCCGCAACGGTTTCAGTCTGTGCATCGTCTTCGTTGATGACGGCAATGACACTTGCCCCGCGTGCTTTGACTTCCTTGATGTTTGAGATCATTTTTCGAGCAGCGGCCTGTATGTACACAGTGCGATAACGAGCGTACCGTTCTCAATGAGTGAAATGGTCCCGTGCTTCAGCTCTCCCGCAGCATACGCTTCGGAATGAATATAAGAAATTTCTTTAAGCTTCAGCGATGCTTCAAGGGAAAGTGCGTAATCGACATTTCTCCCGATGAAGAACATATCACGCCCGTTGAAAAACTGCGATGCAAGGAACTGAACCTGCTCAACGTTCGGGAGCATGAATTTAAGCTGCTCGGGTATTCTTTCAAGGCATTCGATTTCATGCGCGATCTGTTGTTCGGACATCTTGCCTTGAGCTTGCGCAATGCACAGCATCAAAAGATGGATAAGCACAAGCTGCGTGCTGTACGCCTTTGTTGTGGCAACGGCAATTTCGGGACCGGCCCAAGTGTAAAGGACATCTTCGCTTTCGTTTGCAATTGTGCTGCCGACAACGTTCACGATTGCAATGGTCTTTGCTCCGTGTTTTTTTGCTTCGCGCAGTCCGTAAAGCGTATCCAAAGTTTCGCCCGATTGGCTGATAACAATGGCAAGCGTGTTCTCGTCAACTATCGGATCGTCATAACGGAACTCGGAAGCGAGAACAGATTCAACGGGAATGCGCAGAGCAGCACGCATGAAATAACCGGCAACAAAGCCGACATGGTAAGCCGAACCGCAGCCGATGATCTTAATCGAATTCACCTTTTTCAGCATTTCGGCAGTAATATGTTTAAAGCCGAGCTCGATTCTGCCGTTCGAAATGCGCGGAGCAATTGTTTTTGCAATGGCTTCCGGCTGTTCCATGATTTCTTTAATCATAAAGTGCGGATATCCGCATTTTTCGGCTGCACTTGCATCCCAGTCAATGTGTTCGTAAACGCAATTTACACGTTCGCCGTAAGAATTAATGACGGTAACGCCGTCCTTTGTGAGTATTGCAAGCTCACGCTCTCCAAGCCTGTATACATCGCGTGTATGCTTAAGAATTGCGGGGACATCGGACGCAATAAAGTTCTCGCCTCTGCCTGCGCCTATAATAAGCGGGCTGTCCTTGCGCATGGCGATAATCTGCCAAGGATAATCCTTGAACAGTATCCCGAACGAATACGAGCCCTTTATCTTGCTTTCGGCAATGCGGACAGCTGCAACAGGGTCGCCGTTATAGCAGTAGTCAATAAGTTCGGAAACAACTTCCGAATCTGTCTCGGTTGAGAAGCTGTGCCCGTGTTCGATCAAAAACTGCCGAAGTTCAAGATAGTTTTCAACAATACCGTTGTGAACAACCGCAACTCTGCCGCTCTTCGATCTGTGCGGATGAGCATTCAAATCGGACGGTTCGCCGTGCGTTGCCCAACGGGTATGACCTATGCCGACGCAGGAATCATCTGCCGGAGCAGCATCGATTATTTTTCGTAAATCAGCAATTCTGCCGCGTGTTTTAAAAATGTTTATTCCTTTTCCGGACACGAGAGCTATTCCCGCCGAATCGTAACCGCGGTATTCAAGCTTTTTCCAAAGCGTCCAAAAGGATGGGAGTTGCTTTCTTTTCTCCTATATAGCCGACTATGCCGCACATAGTTTATGCCTCCTTAATATTATCCGTACCATTATACAACTTTTCGTGAGAAAATAAAAGGCTGAATTTTCTGTTTTTCAATAAATATCAAAACGAGTACGCAAAACGGCGAAAAAGGGACGGGATTGCAATGCGAATTTTCCTGTTGCCGAAAGCTGTCCTTTTCTGTTATAATATATGCGGAGCCGTGCTTGAAACGGCGCAATACGGTAAAGGTAACGATATTATAATGCTAAAAAGTGATCAGAAATACACTTCATACATCGAAGTGCTGAAATCCGAGTTGGTTCCTGCGGCAGGCTGCACTGAACCTATCGCAATTGCGTTTGCTGCCGCAAAGGCACACTCGGTGCTTGGAAAGCTGCCCGAAAAGGTTGTGATTTACGTCAGCGGAAACATCATAAAAAATGTTAAAAGCGTTGTTGTTCCGAACACGGGCGGGCTGCGCGGAATCGAAGCGGCGGCGGCAGCGGGCATTGCTGCGGGCGATGCTTCGAAAGTTCTCGAAGTAATTGCCGATGTTGACGAAAACGGAAAACAACGCATATTGATTTTCTCAAGCTGCATAACATCATCGTTCGTCCGGCCGACAATGATCTTGTTTTCGACATAGATCTTACGGTTTTTGCGGGCAGCGACAGCGTTCGCATTCGAATTACTGATTATCACACAAACATCGTGCTGATTGAAAAAAACGGCGAAGTTGTTTATGCGCCCGAGAGCGTTACTTTTGAAAAATCCGAAAATGCACTCGTTACTGAAAAAGATGCAATGACGATTGCCGAAATCGTTGATTTTGCCGATACGGTTGATCTTTCGGACATCGGCGACACCATCCGCAGACAAATTCAGTATAATTCTGCAATTTCCGCCGCCGGCCTTGCGCACGATTACGGTGCAAACGTCGGCAGGATTCTGCTGAAAACATACGGCAACGATGTTAAAATTCGTGCAATGGCGGCTCCCGCAGCCGGGAGCGATGCGCGCATGAGCGGCTGCGAGCTGCCCGTCATCATAGTTTCCGGAAGCGGCAATCAGGGAATGACTGCGTCGCTTCCCGTTGTTGAGTATGCCAAGGAATACAACAAAACGGAAGAGGAACTTATTCGGGCAGTCATTCTTTCCGACCTTATCACCATTCACCAAAAGTCAAAAATAGGCCGTCTTTCCGCTTTTTGCGGTGCAATAAGTGCAGGCTGCGGTGCAGCAGCCGGAATCGCGTATCTCCTCGGCGGGGATTACGACACAATTGCGCACACACTGGTTAATTCCCTTGCCATTGTTTCCGGCATTGTATGCGACGGAGCAAAAGCATCGTGTGCAGGCAAGATCGCAGCTGCTGTAAACGCCGGCATCCTTGGTTACAATATGTATTTGAACGGATCTCAATTTTGGGCCGGTGACGGTATTGTTTCAAAGGGCGTTGAAAACACGATTCGCAATGTCGGACGTTTGGGTCGGGACGGAATGCGTGAAACAGACAGGGAAATACTGAAGATCATGACTGAAGAATAATTGACACTTATTCTGTTATTGACATTATATAGCTGCTGAAAGGCTCACGCCGTATTTACTTATATATGGCGTGAGTTTTTTGTCATAAAATTGCAGCGAAGATTAAAAACAAACGAAAAAGCGGGAGCTGTTACATCAAATTTGAATCATTCACAAGGTTAAACTTGCAGCATACGGAGCCTGTTTTGCTATTTGCGATTCTGCATCGACTTCGGAACTTGCGAAAATTATTGCGAAATGCCCCGCTTGAGTGTATAATATGGGTAAATATGCACAGAAGGATAAAAAGAATATGTGTAACAACTGCAAAGAAACAAACCAACCGGAAAACCCGACCGCAATCAATGCTGCTGTTGAACTTAAAGAGGCATCTGATGCTGTCAAGCGGATTCACAGTGCGATATCCGACAAGGGTCTGACCTACTATATCGAGACTTATGGCTGCCAAATGAACGAGCATGACTCCGAAAACATTGCGGGTATGCTTGTTCGGTGCGGCTACACAAAAAGCTGATTGCAAAGAAACGGCTGATTTTATACTTTTCAATACATGCTGCGTTCGGGAGCATGCCGAACTTCGAACTTTCGGCAATGTCGGTTTTGTAAAAGAGCTTAAACAAAAGAATCCGCGTTTGATTCTCGGCGTTTGCGGCTGCATGATGCAGCAGAAGCAGGTCGCGAAAAAATTGTTTGATCGTTTCCCGTTTGTTGACATGGTGTTCGGAACACACGAGCTCAAGAATTTTCCGCTGCTGTTGGAACAGGTATTTAACAACAGACGTATCCTCCGTGTTGACGATTCAGCAGGCGAAGTCATAGAAGGTCTTCCGGCCGAACGCGAACCCGGATTCTCCACATTCGTGAACATTATGTACGGCTGTGACAATTTTTGCACGTACTGCATAGTGCCCTATGTTCGCGGAAGGGAACGTTCCCGCAGTCCCGAGAACATCATTGCGGAGGTTCGGCAAGTTGTGAACGACGGTTACATCGAAGTCACACTGCTTGGCCAGAACGTAAATTCATACAATTATGACGGAGTTCGATTCCCGGAACTGTTAAAGCGCGTCAATGATGAGGTTAGAGGACTGAAACGGCTCAGGTTTATGACGTCTCATCCGAAGGATCTCTCGGATGAACTCATCGATGCAATGGCGTCGCTTGACAAAGTATGCAAGCATATTCATTTACCGGTACAGTCCGGAAGCGACCGAATTCTCCGACTTATGAACAGAAAATACACGAGTGCGGATTATTATGCTCTTGTCAATAAACTTCGGACCCGTGTTAAGGATGTTGAAATAACCACCGATATAATTGTGGGTTTTCCGCAGGAAACAGAGGAAGATTTTAATGCAACATGCGCACTTGTTCGCAATGTCGGCTACAGCAACGCATATACGTTTGCATATTCCCCACGCGAAGGCACCGTTGCAGCACGCATGGACGGACAAATCCCTCTCGAAGAGAAAAAACGCAGACTGAACGCGCTTAACGCTGTTCTCGCGGAAACTCTTCCGGCGGGAAACGAGAAGTATATCGGCTATGAAGGCGATATTCTCGTTGAAGGAGTCGATCATCGCGGCGAACCGCTGCTTTTCGGCAAGCTTTCCAACTTTAAAATGGTGTATGTTAAGGGCGACGAAAGCCTTGTCGGAACCGTTGTTCCCGTTAAGGTCGACGGTTTGCGTTTCAACTCGCTGCAGGGTCATATCACCGACTGAACAAGCGGCCGCATAACTCCTTAAAACAGGCATCAAAGTTTAATCAGCAGGAGAGGACTCTATGGCAAGCATGACCCCAATGATGCGGCAGTATTTGCAGCAAAGAAAAAATACAGCGATTGCCTTCTGTTTTTCAGACTCGGCGATTTTTATGAGATGTTTTTTGACGATGCAAAAACAGCATCCCGCGAACTTGAACTGACACTCACAGGACGCGATTGCGGGCTTGAAGAGCGCGCACCGATGTGCGGCGTGCCGTACCATTCGGTTAACACGTACATAACGAAACTTATCGACAAAGGATACAAGGTTGCAATTTGCGAACAGCTTACGGATCCTGCTCTTTCGCAGGGACTTGTTGAACGTGACGTTATTCGAGTTATCACTCCGGGAACGGTTATTGAAACTCAGATGCTCAACGACAAGGAAAATAACTATATTGCCGCCGTGTACTTGAAACGTGCAGGGAAAAACCCATCCTGCTCAATTGCATACAGCGATGTTTCAACGGGTGAATTCTGTGTAACTTCATTTGAAGGCAGCGATATCTCATCGGATCTTTTCAATGAGCTTGTCGGAATATCGCCGCGTGAGCTCATTGCAAATTCGGAAATGTTCGAGGACGAACTGCTGCTTAAACGCATAAAGGCAAGATTCTACACCGAGCAGGCAGAGCAGAGGGCATTCGACATTAAACGCGGCACCGAAAAGCTTTGCAGGCATTTTGGTGTTGCAACGCTGCAGGGATTCGGCATACGCAATGACTCACCGGATATTGCCGCCGCCGGTGCTTTGCTCGGATATCTTGAAGACACTCAAAAGAACGCACTGACGCATATAACCCGGATAACGAAAATTCGACGCAGCGAGTTTATGGGTATCGACGCGGCGACAAGGCGCAACCTTGAATTAACAGAACCGCTGAGGTTTGACGGCAGCAAGAAAAACACTCTGTTGTATGTTCTTGACAAAACAGAGACTGCAATGGGCGGTCGGCTGCTGCGCAAATGGATCGAACGCCCCCTTCAGATTGAAGAACAGATTAATGAGCGGCTCAATGCCGTGGAGGCAATCTCGGACGCCGCACGCGAACGGGAAGTTCTCGCGGCTGCACTTTCCGATGTTTATGACATCGAACGCTTGTGCAGCAGAATTGCATACGGAACGGTCACCCCAAAAGACTGTCTTTCACTGTGCTCAACGCTTGCTGCATTGCCCTTGATTTATGCTGCCGCAAACAGCTTTGCCTGTTCAAAACTTCAATCACTTGCCGCACGCATTGATCCTATGACCGAGATTGCAGAGCTGCTCAAATCCGCAATAAATGATGATGCGGGGATATCCGTAAAGGACGGAAATATTATAAAAAGCGGCTACAATGCCGAAGTTGACGAGCTGCGCAGTCTTGCTGAAAACGGAGGCAAATGGCTTCGTGACTTTGAATCTGCCGAAAAAACACGAACAGGCATAAAGACACTTAAAGTCAGCTACAATCGCGTGTTTGGGTATTACATTGAAGTTTCAAAATCGTACGCCGGAAGCGTACCGCTGGAATATCAGCGCAAGCAAACCCTTGCAAACTCAGAGCGTTATATAACCCGCAGCTCAAAGAAGCCGAGGAAAAGATTCTGAGCGCAAAGGAAAACTGTATCCAGCTTGAGTACAGACTGTTTACCGAGATTCGCGAAAAACTTTCCGATTGCCTCAGCGCGCTCAAGCTCAATTCCGCCGTTATTGCTGAACTTGATGCATTCTGTTCGTTTGCCAAAGCTGCGGTTGCAAACGGGTATGTCCGTCCGCGCATTAATACCAAAGGCAGAATTTCAATCACCGACGGAAGGCATCCCGTTGTTGAACCGGGCATGAAAGATGCATTTGTTCCGAATTCAACGGATATGAACATGCAGAACGATCGCTTGATCATTCTGACAGGCCCGAACATGGCGGGGAAAAGCACATATATGCGCCAAGTTGCGCTGATAACACTGATGGCACATTTAGGGTCATTCGTTCCGGCAAAAGCGGCTAATATCTGCATTACGGACAGAATCTTTACCCGTGTCGGCGCGTCGGACAGCCTTTCAACGGGCCAGAGCACATTTATGGTTGAAATGAGCGAAATGGCAAACATTTTGAACAATGCGACTTCGAGAAGTCTGCTCATTATTGATGAAATCGGCAGAGGAACAAGCACTTTTGACGGATTGAGCATTGCATGGGCAGTACTGGAGTACATCTCAAATCCCGAAAATGCGGAGCGAAAGCTCTTTTTGCAACTCATTATCATGAGCTTACCGAACTTGAAGGCAGGCTGTCAGGAGTCAAAAACTATCGAATTTCCGTCAAAGAGATCGGTGACAACATTATTTTTCTCCGAAAAATTGTCCGCGGCGGTGCGGATAAAAGCTTTGGAATCCAGGTTGCAAAGCTTGCGGGGCTTCCGCTGCGCTTATTGAAAGGGCAAAAATATTTTGTCCGAACTTGAAGCTTCGGATATCAATAACGCATCACGGCGCGTAAAAGCAGAAGATAAGCCGACGCAAATGAGTATGATCGGTGAAACAGGTGCCGATGCCGATGAGGTATGCGCCGGCGTTATTGCAGAACTTGTAAAAATGGATGCGGACAGAATGACTCCCATGGAAGCGTTAAGCAAGCTTTATGAGCTGAGCTCTCGCGTTAAAATTGCAAAAAGCTGAAACGGGACGCCTTTCTTCAGCACCAAATTCATTTGATTTTCGGTATTATGCAGCATGAATAAACGAATTATTATACTTGAACCGAATACGGCTAACAAAATTGCTGCCGGCGAGGTTGTTGAACGCCCTGCAAGCATCGTTAAGGAGCTTGTTGAAAACGCTCTCGATGCAGGCAGCAGCGCCGTAACCGTGGAGATACGCAACGGCGGAATCGACTATATCAGAATAACCGATAACGGCAGCGGCATACCGAGTGATGATGTCCGCACGGCTTTTCTCCGCCATGCAACAAGCAAGCTCTCTTCTGCGGAAGAGTTAACCCATATTGAAACTTTCGGATTCCGCGGAGAAGCGCTTGCCTCTGTTGCGGCTGTTTCAAAAGTTTCAATGCGAACGAGAACCGAAGATGATGAATCCGGGACTTATGTTGCAATTGAGGGCGGTGTCGAAACGTGTTTCGAACCGTGCGGCTGCCCGACAGGCACAACAGTCGAAGTCAACGAGCTCTTTTTCAACGTTCCGGCAAGGTTGAAATTTCTTAAGTCTCCGCGAAGCGAAGCCGCATTTATCGGTGATTATGTCGTGCGTTTAATACTTGCAAACACTGATACGGCGATAAAATTCATTAATAACGGAAAGACCGTTTACCACAGCACCGGTGACGGCAGCCTTGAAAATGCATTGTTCTGCGTCTATGGGAACGCAATTTCGAACTCTTTGTACCCTGTTGAATTCGACAACGGTTACATTCGAGTCGGCGGCTATGTCGGCAGTGAGAGCATTGCGGGGAAGAACCGTGCAAAACAGAGCATATTCGTAAATCGGCGATACATTAAATCTTCACTTATCAGCAATGCTGCTCAGCGCGCATTCGATACAAGGCTGATGAGCGGAAGGTTTCCGTTTTTCGTGCTTGATATTACAATTTCGAGCAGAGAAATCGATGTTAATGTTCACCCAAACAAACTATCCGTCCGTTTTCGCGACGATGAACGTGTGGCTCTTTCCGTAACCCGCGCGATTGTGGAAGCACTGAACAGCGTATCAACGGCTTATCCGTTTTTTGAATGTTCCGCTGAACAAGAGCCGTGTACTGTCAGAGACTCCGATTCAGATGCAGACAATGCCCCCGCTCATATTATTTCAACAGCGGGTCAACCAAACGCAGGAACCGGTCGATATGACAACATCGATGATTATGCGGAATCAACCAAGAATGTACAGTCGAACGAATCAGCTCTCGTTCGAGCGGAAGCTGTAAGTGAAGATTTTTCAACCGTCAGCGGAGACAGCTGCGGTGTGGAAACTGCCGCCGAAAATATTGATTGGAGTCTTAATAAACCGTCAAAGTGGATGCTTCGGGACAGCGGAGCCGCTGCAATACCTGATTTTATGCCGGACACACATTTCGAAAGGAATTTCGGTTCGATACCGTTTTATTCAAGCAATGCTGTGCCGACACAAAAGCTCGAAAAGCCTGAGCAGATTCGACTCGATGCCGATTCGTGTAACATTATCGGTACGGTATTCAACACATATATCATTGTGCAGCAAAATGATGCGGTTTACTATATCGACCAGCACGCGGCTCACGAAAGACTTCTTTATGAAAAGCTTGTCGCAGGGGAGCTTCGTTTCTGTTCACAGCTGCTCGTCATGCCGGATTATGTAAAGCTTGATCCCGTTGCATATTCTTGCCTTGAGGATAATCTTGAGCGAATAGAGGAACTTGGTTTTTCTGTCGAGTTGTGCGGTGAACTCACAATCAGAATTTATGCCGTGCCGGATATTCTGAATTTTAACATTGTGAACGGCCGCACCCAAAACGGCCGCGGAATTGAAAGTTTTCTTAACGAGGCAATTGCGATCATTGAAGAAAACGGCAGTGTGGACGAAACGGAACTTGTTCGTTCAAAGCTCATAAAGGCTTCGTGTAAGCACGCTGTGAAAGGCGGAGATATGCTGGATGAACAGCAGGTGAAGGCGCTTGTTCAATCATATTGCGGCGGCAATGTTCCGCTGACTTGCCCGCACGGCCGACCTGTGATAATCAGCGTAAAAAAATCCGACCTTGAAAAACAGTTTAAAAGGGTGTTGTGATGAAACAGAGGATTTATATAATTGCAGGCCCAACCGCAAGCGGAAAAACAGCAGCGGCGATAGGTGTTGCAAAGCGAATGAACGCAGAAATCGTGTCTGCGGATTCGATTCAAATTTACCGCGGACTCGATATCGGCTCTGCAAAGCCATCCGTTCAGGAACAATGCGGCGTTCCGCACCACCTGATTGACTGTGTTGACATCGAAGACAGGAGTTTTAATGTTGCAATGTTTCGGGAACGTGCCTCCGAAAAAATACGCGAAATCGCCTCTCGAGGAAAAAACGCGCTTGTTGTCGGAGGAACAGGCCTTTACATCAATGCTTTGACTTATCCGCTGAACTTCTCATCCGCTGAACCGAATATCGAGCGGCGTGAAGAGCTGAGCAAAATGGAGGATGCCGACCCCGGGTGCCTCCACAAAATGCTTAGCGCCATTGATCCCGCAACTGCCCAAAGATTGCATGTTAATGACAGAAAACGCATAATCCGTGCCATTGAAATCTTTGAACAGACAGGGCAGACCGCATCCGCGCACGGCGGAGATTTTTCAAACGCCCGCGGTGAAGAAATTGAATTCGAACCCATAATTGCCGCACTCTGTTTTTCCGACAGAGCGAAGCTCTATGAACGCATTGAGCGCAGAGTTGACCTTATGATTGAAAACGGATTGATTGATGAAGTTAAAGCCGTTGCGGAAAAGGGTTATGACCGAAGTTTGCCTGCACTCCAAGGGCTTGGGTATAAACAGCTTTTGATGTACCTTGACGGCGAATGCAGCTTTGATGAGGCAATTGAGCTTATAAAACGCGACACACGCCGATTTGCAAAAAGGCAGATCAGCTGGTTCAAACGTGATAAGCGTATACACAGTTTTTTTGTGGATAAAGAAACCGCTGATGGGCTTGTACAAAGCCTGTATGAATACTTTATGAACCCGGAGCTGTTTCAGGGAGATGCACCCGAAACAGAACAGGAAGGAGAACAAACCTGAATTATGTACGGAAAAGCATACAGCAACTTATTAATAAGTGAAAACGCTTTCAACACGGTTTGCAGACTTGAAGAAGAGCTTGCTCCCGTTTTTCGGCGGATTGAATCAATTGAATGCGAGAATGAAGCAAAAGTTCTTGCGGCTTTCCATAAGAACCGTGTTGCAGCGCATTATTTTAATCCGACAACCGGTTACGGTTATGATGACATCGGCAGAGATAATCTTGACAAAGTATTTGCGGACGCGTTCGGTGCCGAAAGTGCAATTGTCAGTCCGCAGCTTATTTCCGGAACTCATGCGATTTTTACTGTTCTTTCAGGGCTGCTTCGGCACGGCGATTTACTCCTTGCCGTTTCCGGAAAGCCATATGATACTTTGGTTGATGCGATAGGCGTTTCCGATGCCGAAGACGATGAAGCCGAGGCTGCAAACACCGTCGAATGCTCACTCAAGGAGCGCGGTGTGCGTTATTCACAGATAGATTTAAACGATGACGGGAGTTTTCGACTTGAAAGCATTATTGAATGTATCGAACGGGAACATCCGAGGGTTGTTTACGTTCAGCGTTCACGCGGATATGCATGGCGGGAAGCTGTTCATCCGCAGGCAATGCAGCCGGTTTTCGATGAAGTGAAACGAATATCTCCGAACTCAATAATCGTTGTTGACAATTGTTACGGTGAATTCACCTGCAATTGTGAACCTTTGGCTGTCGGTGCGGATATCATTGTGGGTTCCCTTATCAAAAACCCGGGCGGCGGACTTGCTCCCACCGGCGGATACTTCGCAGGAAAGAAATCTGCTGTGGACAGAATAGCAAACTCAATGACTGTGCCCGGCATAGGCAGGGAAGCGGGGTCGTATTTCGGAAGTTATCTCCCGTTTTATCAGGGCTTTTTCAGTGCTCCGCATGTTGTTGCGCAAAGCCTCAAGACTTCGGCGCTGTTTGCAAAGGCTTTTGAATATCTGAAACTGCCCACGATGCCTCCGAGTGATGCTGTGCGTTCCGATATCGTGCAGTCGCTGCGTTTTGATACCAAGGAAGAACTCATTGATTTCTGTGCATGCATCCAGGCAGTTGCGCCTGTTGACGGGTATGTTGTTCCCGAGCCGTGGGCAATGCCGGGGTACAGCCACGATGTTATTATGGCGGCAGGCACTTTTATCCAGGGCGCATCCATTGAACTTTCCGCCGATGCGCCGATCTGCAAGCCGTACACAGCATACGTTCAGGGTGCATCAAACTATTCTCACGGTCGGCTTGCCGTGATGAGGGTTTTGACTTCTCTGCTTGATAAAAAGGCTGCGGCACGAATGTGTTAACCGACTGAAACTGAGGTGTAGAATGAAAAAATGTGTTCTTTATGACGGAAAAGCTTGCAATGACTGCGGTGAATGCAATCGCTGCGACCTTGATCCCGGCAAAATTTGCGACAATTGCGGAAAATGCCTCCAAAGAGGCAGCGATGAATTCAACAGCATAATTTATCGTTATCCGGCGGAAGACGAGAATGAGTGCGAGTGCGGATGCGAATGTGATCATCACGAAAACGGTGAAGAATTGAATTCCGCGGATTTTGACGAATTCCTCGATGAACCTATAGAGCTCGACGTTCCGGATCCTATTCAAATCGACCCTGCGCTTGCCGCCGAATGGGAGCGACGACTTGCCGAATCTTTTCGCGAGGATGCTCGGCGGGAAGCGGCTTCAGATGATGCTCCGAAAGGTCTTTACGCCGTGCGCAAACGCCGCGAACGAAAGTGACGGGGAGTTATTGCTCCGTTCCGCAAATAACTCGAAGTATTTTAAGATACGGCAATGTGCAGCAAGGCTTATCCGTTGTTCATTGCCGTAAATTTTTTGCAAGGTCGGATCGGATGTCAACCGCTATTCGGTTTCGTCCGGCTCGTTTCCGTTTTTTGTGTCCGCATCAGCAGTGCCGCTTTTTTTCCCTTTAAGACTGATAACCTCGGCAGCAAAACGCCGTCTGTCCTCTGCCTGAGGAACATAGTGTTTTCGCGTTGTATTGACGTCTTTTTGGCCTAAAACATCCGCAACAAGGTAAATATCTCCGGATTCACGGTACAGCATGGTTCCGTATGTGCTGCGCAGCTTATGCGGGGAGATTCTTTTCAGCGGAGCAGCAAGCGCAGCATATTTTTTCACAAGGTTTTCGATTGCGCGAACCGTCATGCGTTTGTTCTGCATTGAAAGAAACAAAGCCTTTTCGTGACCCGGCTGCGCAGTCATGTTTTCTCGACGCAGCATATAATTCAGCAAAGCTTCTCGAACCTCGCTCCCGAAAACAAGCACATCCTGGTTGCCGCCCTTGCGGACGATTCGCACTTCGTTTGACATAAAGTTTAAATCATCGATATTAATCCCGACAAGTTCACTGATGCGCATTCCCGTACCCAAAAAAGTGTCACAATGGCAGTGTCACGAACCTGTGTCTGTTTGTGATATTTTTTCTGAGCTGGGGACAGCCCTTCGCCGCTTTCAACAACTGTCAGCAGTGCATCAATTTCATCCGGTTCAAGCTTGACTATCGGTTTTTCATGCACCTTGGGTGTGTCCGCCAAAGCTGCGACGTTGCGCGTTATTCTTCCTTTTTTATAAAGATACTTAAAAAAAGAGCGTACAGAAGAGAGTTTACGCGCCTTGGCTCGTTCACCGTTTGTAATATATTTTTCTTTTTCGTAATCTTCAGAATCGGTTTCCGCAGGATACATAGCAACGTATTCGAGGTAGCGTTCGATGTGATCGATTGAAACGTTTTCAAGAATCGAACAGTCAATATCACGTATGCTCATTAATCCCGAGCATAAGCTGTCGCTGATCAAAAATTTAAAAAAAGCTTCAGGTCAAGAGCATATCCGTACCGTGTGAGAACGCTTGTTGACGGTTCGATGCCGCGGAAAAACTCCGCGCAAATCGGCGGCAAATCTTCGAGCAATGCGCGCAGTTTGAGCGTATACACGCGGGTTCTTTCATTTGAATAGTCTTCACTCATATTTTATACTTAAAGTAGTATTTGCATCGTAACAGCCGAACGTATTGAAACCGAAAAGCGGGGAAAAACACTGTTTCTGTTCTTCCTAACTATTCGCAAAATGCATGTTTTGCGAATAGTTGGGAAGAAACACATTCATAAACAGCTTTATGCCTTCCGTTTACACTCCCTTGCATTTTAAAACATACGCCAGACTTGTTATGTCAGTTCTGCTTTTTGAGGTTTGCAGCTGCAGTTGTTGCAAGCTTATCGCACCGGTTGTTGTATGGATTATCCGCATGCCCCTTAACTTTGCGCCAATCAAGTTTGTGAATCCGCTGCAATTCCAAAAGTCTTTCCCAAAGTTCTCGGTTTTCAACAGGCTTTCCGGAGGCTGTTTTCCAGCCGTTTTTCAGCCAATTCCATATCCAGCCGTTATTAAACCCGTTGCACAGATATGCGCTGTCCGTATATAACTCGACCTCACACGGCTCCCTAAGCAGTTCGAGTGCTTTAATTGCCGCTGTAAGCTCCATGCGGTTGTTCGTTGTCATTTTTTCGGCTCCGCTTATTTCTTTTTTTGCTTCGCCGTATATAAGCACCGCACCCCAGCCGCCGACTCCCGGATTTCCTGAGCATGCACCGTCAGTATAGATTACAACTCGCTTCATTAAAATCAGTTCCTGTGCTGAATTGATTTACACATCATATTTTGATTACCCGATGTTGAAATTGTACGATGATTCAACTTCAACATTCGGAATATCCGAATCGGCAGCGTCATCCGCAGATGACGAACCCTCATATCGGAATTCATCATCGTATTCATCCTCTTCATCATATGCTTCGGATTCGTCATGACAATTTGCGGATTGCGGAAGCGGAATAAACACGGGCGCACCGTCCTTAAACTTCCATTCTCCGAAAACACCGCGAAACTCTGCTCCGAGTTCAAGATGCAGCATGGCAATGCCGCAGTCAACCCCGCCGAACCCCCAATTGTTTGAATTGTTTATGAGTTCAATGCTGTCTTCCTTTATATCAAGCTCCCACGGCTGCTTATTGAGAGCCGAAGGCGAAAGCCGTGCGCAGTTGACAGCCTCCTGCTGCCATGCCGGAAGCGCTGAAAACGTTGCGGCATTTAATCCGGTGAGCTGTTCGATGCTTTTCTTCTTTGTGTGTTTAACTTTTCCGTCATAAAAGCCAAATGCGATAATGCAGGCAAGCGTTTCATCTTCCTTAATGTCCACAAATTCACGAACCTTTGACTTTTTATATGACGCGCCGAGCCAGCATGTTGCAATTCCGCGGGCAGTGCATTCAAGAACAAATGCCTCGCCGATATAACCGCCCATGTATTTGCTGCCCTTCTTTGTTATGACTGCCGCAAAACCTTTTGTTCCTGCAACTCTGCCGTAAGCCAAAAAATGGATTTCAAAACCCCGTCCTTTGAACGCAAAACAAGCCGTGCTTCATCGTTGTTGAGCCCTGCTGCGAATTTTTTCAGTTCAGTGAAAGTTTTTGATCCACCGTATCTGAAAACTCACGTACGGATGTCCTGTTTTTTATTGATTTATACCAATTTAAAGTCATATCATTCATAATGATGTACACTCCCCCGTTTTCATTAGAATTATTTATTAAATAAAATCTTCTTGAGATACTGACCGGTGTAGCTGTTCTCAACAAGCGCAACCTGCTCCGGTGTTCCGCAAGCCACAATGCTGCCGCCGCGGTCGCCGCCTTCAGGTCCGAGATCAATGATATAATCCGCCGTTTTAATTACGTCGAGATTGTGTTCAATAACAAGGACACTGCTGCCGCTGTCGCAAAGGCGTTCAAGAATGGCAAGCAATCGTTCAACATCAGCAACATGCAATCCTGTCGTCGGCTCATCGAGAATATACAGTGTTCTGCCTGTATCGCGCCGAGCAAGCTCGGTTGCAAGCTTAACGCGCTGGGCTTCGCCGCCGGAAAGCGTTGTTGAGGACTGTCCGAGTTTTATATAGCCCAGCCCGACATCAAAAAGCGTCTGCAATTTCTTCGCAATTTTGGGATGCGCCGAAAAGAACTCCAATGCCTGCTCAACCGTCATATCAAGTACGTCCGCAATTGTTTTGCCGCGGTATCGAACTTCCAGAGTTTCACGATTATACCGTTTGCCCTTGCATACCTCGCATGGAACATACACATCGGGCAAAAAATGCATCTCTATCTTTATTATACCATCACCGCGGCAGGATTCGCAACGTCCGCCTTTAACGTTAAAGCTGAATCTACCGTTTGTATATCCGTGCATTTTTGCATCGGGCGTCATTGCGAACACTTCACGGATAAGGTCAAAAACGCCCACATAGGTTGCGGGGTTGCTTCGCGGCGTCCTGCCGATAGGCGATTGATCAATATCGATTACCTTATCAAGATACTGAACTCCGCTTATACTGTCAAACTCGCCTGATTTTGTCCGTGCCCGATTGAGCATTCGCAGCAATGTATTTCGAATTATTCCGTTCACAAGGCTTGATTTTCCCGAACCGGAGACGCCGGTTACGCATGTGAATACGCCGAGCGGAATTTTCACCGTGATATTTTTAAGATTGTTTTCCCGACAACCCTCAACGCAAAGCCAACGTTCATCGGACGGTTTTCGGCGTTCCTCAGGAATGGGAATAAAACGCTTACCGCTCAGGAACTGCCCGGTTATGGATTCCGGAGCATTCATTATATCCTCAACGCTGCCCTGTGCAACAACATACCCGCCGTGCACGCCGGGACCGGGACCGATATCGACAATGTAATCCGCACTGCGCATGGTATCTTCGTCATGTTCGACAACAATAAGAGTATTGCCGAGGTCACGGAGTCCTTTCAGCGTTGCAAGCAGGCGGTCATTATCACGCTGATGCAGCCCTATGCTCGGTTCATCCAAAATATAGAGAACGCCGACAAGGCCCGAGCCTATTTGAGTTGCAAGCCGAATGCGCTGTGCCTCTCCTCCGGAAAGGCCTGATGCCGAGCGTGAAAGTGTGAGATATTCCAACCCGACGTTGACAAGAAAGCGCAGTCTGGCCTTCAGCTCCTTGTAAATTCGGGAGGCAATAATCTTTTCTGATTCCGAAAGGACAAGCCCGTCTATAAAAGCAAGAACGTCGGTTATGGACATGCCGCACACGTCCGCAATCGACTTATTCCCGATTGTAACTGCAAGCACTTCGGGCTTAAGTCGCTTTCCTCCGCATATCGGACAGGTTATTTTGCTCATAAATGCTTCGTAAGCTTCCTTCATGGAATCGGATTGAGTTTCGTGATAACGTCTTTCAAGAGTGGGTATAACGCCTTCGAATTCCGTTTCGAAAAAACCGCCGCCGTAATCTCTTTCGTACTCAACATGAATTTTCTTTCCGCCCGTACCGTAAAGAATAACCTTGCGGATTTCTTCGGGCAGTTCGCGCCACGGCGTATCCGGCGAAAAATCGTATTCTTCAGCAAGTGCTTTTAAATACATGCTTGCAATCCCGTTTGCGGAATTCCATCCCATTGCGGCAATCGCACCTTTGTTCAAAGACAGCGAATCATCCGGAACAACAAGCAGCGGATCGATTTTTTCCTGATAACCAAGGCCGGTGCAGTCCGGGCAGGCACCGAACGGACTGTTGAACGAGAACATTCGCGGTGACATTTCTTCAATGCTGATACCGCACTCGTGACAGGCAAAATTCTGAGAAAAAAGCAGCTCCTCTACACCGTCCTCAACGATGATTCCCCCGTTTGCGGCCTTTTTTTCAGCAGGAATATTCTCCTCTGCCGCATCCCTGTCAGGCAGGATATCAACCTTTGCGAGCCCGTCGCCGAGCGCAAATGCTGTTTCCAACGAATCGGTAAGTCTTGAATCAATGCCTTCCTTGATAACAAGACGATCTATAACGACATCGATACTGTGTTTGAGCTTTTGTCAAGTTTGGGAACATCATTGATATCGTAAACCGTGCCGTCAATCTTAACGCGCACATAGCCGTCTTTACGTATCTGTTCAAGCAGCTTAACATGTTCGCCTTTTTTTGCACGTATCACAGGCGCAACGATGAGTATCCTTGAACGCAACGGGAGCAGTTTAACTTTATCAACCACCTGGTCTATGCTTTGGCGCGCAATTTCCCTTCCGCATTTGGGACAATGCGGAACGCCGACACGCGCAAAAAAAAGTCTCAGATAGTCATAAATCTCCGTAACGGTACCGACTGTTGACCTCGGGTTGTTTGATGTACTTTTCTGGTCAATTGAAACCGCAGGTGAAAGCCCCTCGATGTAGTCAACATCGGGTTTGTCCATTTGGCCCAAAAACTGGCGGGCATATGTCGAAAGGGACTCAACATATCGCCGCTGCCCTTCTGCAAAAATCGTTTCAAACGCAAGTGAAGATTTTCCGGAACCCGAAAGTCTGGTAAAAACAATCAGTTTATCTCTCGGAACAGTCAAATCTATGTTTTTCAGGTTATTCTCCCGTGCGCCTTTTATTGTTATGCAATCTTTCATTTTGCTATATCTCTTTTCTTGCGTGATTCAATCAAAATACGAGTTATTTTCTTGTTCTTCCGCGTGCCCTTTTTCGACTGCCGGGAGTTCCTGGCTTTGCTCCGCGTTTTGTTCCGGGCTTTGGTGCGGAATCCGATGCTCCATCCGACCTGCCCTGCAATCTGTACAGTTCATCGCGAAGCTTTGCGGCAGTTTCAAACTCAAGCTCCATGGCGGCACGCTGCATCTGTTCGGTCAGCAAAGCAATCTTTTCGGCTTTTTCGTCCTCGTTCATTCCCGCAGCAGCATCTTCAACCGCGCCTGATATTTCTATTATGCCGTGAACAGCCTTCTTAATGCTCTTGGGAGTTATTCCGTGTTCAATGTTAAACGCCTGCTGCTTGGCTCGCCTGCGGTTTGTTTCATCAATCGTGCTTTGCATTGAGTCCGTTATCGTGTCTGCATACATGATAACATATCCGTCAACATTGCGTGCTGCTCTGCCGACAGTCTGAATCAGCGACGTTGACGACCGCAGAAAGCCTTCCTTGTCAGCATCAAGTATAGCAACAAGCCCGACTTCCGGAAGATCCAGTCCCTCTCGCAGCAGGTTTATGCCTACGAGAACATCGAATTCTCCGAGTCGAAGATCCCGAATGATTTCCATGCGCTCCATTGTATCAATATCTGAATGCATATAGCGCACTCTGATGCCGATTGAATCAAGATGTTCCGTCAGCATTTCCGCCATGCGTTTCGTGAGCGTTGTAACAAGCGTGCGATAGCCCTTGGCTGCATTTTTATTTACTTCGGAAATCAAATCATCAATCTGCCCCTTGACGGGACGAATGTAAATCTCCGGATCAAGCAGCCCTGTCGGCCTGATTATCTGCTCAGCAATGTTTGCTGCTCTTGCAAGTTCGTATTCGGCAGGAGTTGCGCTGACGCACACAAGCTGTTTTATGCGTTCTTCAAACTCTTCGAACTTCAGCGGACGATTGTCAAAAGCGCTTGGAATACGGAATCCGTAATCGACAAGTTCGGTCTTGCGTGCAAGGTCTCCTCTGTACATTGCCCTTATCTGCGGAATTGTAACATGGGACTCATCGATAATTGTCAGGAAATCATTGCCCATGAAATCAAGCAGCGTAAACGGCGGCTGTCGGGTTTTCGCCCGTCAAAGTATCTTGAGTAGTTTTCTATGCCCGAGCAATAGCCTATTTCCCGCATCATTTCCATGTCATAAAGCGTACGCTGCTCAAGCCGCTGCGCCTCAACAAGCTTGTTTTGCGCTTTCAGCTCTTCAACGCGATTTTTCATATCCTGCTCGATCTGTTCAAGCGCAGATTCGATCTTTTCTTTTCCGGTCGCATAGTGTGTTGCAGGAAAAATCACCGCATGAGCAAGAGCCGCCGCAGGAATTCCCGTAACGGCGTTAACCTCGCTTAAGGATTCAATTTCATCGTCGAAATACTCAACCCGAACAGCTCTGTCATACGCATTCATCGGGAATATCTCAACAATATCACCGCGAACACGAAAAATGCCGCGACTGAATTCATAGTCATTGCGCTGATATTGAATGTCTACAAGTCTTTTTATCAATTCCTCGCGGGGAAAGACCGCACCTTTGCGCAGTGATATGCTCATTCGCATGTATTCTTCAGGACTGCCCAAAGCATAGATGCAGGAAACTGATGCAACGATAATAACATCCTTGCGTTCATTAAGTGAACACGTCGCACTGTGGCGCAAGCGGTCGATTTCCTGATTTATGTCCGCCGTTTTTTCAATGTATGTATCGGAAGAAGCAATATAAGCTTCCGGCTGGTAGTAGTCATAATATGAAACAAAGTATTCAACTGCATTATTCGGAAAGAACTCACGAAATTCCGAACAAAGCTGTGCCGCAAGCGTCTTGTTGTGCGCAATGACGAGTGTCGGCTTCTGCACGCGTTCGATAAGCTTTGCCATTGTGAATGTTTTTCCTGAGCCTGTAACGCCCAAAAGAACCTGAAGCTTGTCACCCGAAAGCACGCCGTTTGCAAGCGTATCGATTGCCTGAGGCTGATCGCCCTGCGGTTCAAAGGGCGAAACAACTTTAAATTCTGCCATAGTATAAACTCCTTTTGCTCAATCCGCCGAACCGGATTATGTACACGGTCGGCTAACCGCACTATGATTATACCACAAGAATTTTAAATGTGAAATACCTAATTGAAATGATTAAAACTTTATTTTCAAGTCAAATGTTCCGGCTGTGCACACAACAGCAGTGCGCAGTCTGATACAAAAGCATATTCCGGCATTGCAGGAAAACATTTCGTTTGAAATTATCAACAAAAACTGCTAATCTTTCTGTACGGCATACTAAAATGTTGCGGAGGTTCAGAATGGAAGTGTTGTTTGTTATATGGGCGGGAATCATTCCGCTTGTTCCGCTTATAGGTGTTCAACTGTTTAAGCAGCGCTGCGACAAAAGGAAAGCTGCTGTCTGCCGCTTGCTTTTTTTCGGACAAGCGATTCTTTCGCTTACATACATAGCTGTGTATTTCGGCATTATCGGCTGACAGTATTCTGAGCAGGCATTCGGTGAGATTGCTGAAGAAGCAATCCGCTGCATCGATTGCGTTGATTTGTTTGCCCGAAGCTTGTTTAGCAAGGCAGCAATTGCAAAGGGACCGACCGCTGCGCGGACAGTCCCCGATGCATTATTATTCAGGATACTTATGCTTGCCGGGCTTTACTCGTGAACATCGCAAGCGCGGTCTTTTTCTGCAAGCATATCAGCCGGGACCAGACGTTTTTGAAAATAAAGTTGTACAATGCCTGACCTACAGCAGTGCAGATTATAACGGATGTTACAGCCTCGATGATTCCGTTCAAAGTCACGACACCGAGCATCATCTTGAACAGAGCATCCGCTGTTGCTGCTCCGAACTGTGCCATACATGCATCTTTTGCAAACAGATAGAAAGCTCCGAGGAAGAGGATTGTGTTCGTAATGGTTCCGACAAAGGCGGCGACCGCCATGCTTGAAATTCGGGTCTTGTCAAACTTGTTAAAAAGCGTGTACACCGCACGGGACGTAACTCCGATCATGATTCTCGGTACAATAAGGCATATAATCATAAGCCCTACAGTTTTTAATCCGCCGGCATTCATGATTATCATTGCAAACGCATCGGGTTCGGTGAAGCATTTAATGACGGATGTCAATCCGAAAACGAGGCCGAAAAACATTCCGCCCTTAAACCCAAGAAAGTAGGACGCAATGATAACGGGAACCTGAATGATGACGATCGCCGCAACGCTTGTCGGGATAAACCCAAGCCCGGGTACAAATGCCATGATAAGCATAATGGCAAGAAACAGCGCGTAAGTCGTCAGGACTTTTGTGTTGAGTGATTTCATAATCATCCTCCGGCACATTTATTTTGCTGCGGGTATTATAGCTGAAAATTCTTTGCTTGGCAACATGCAAAGAACACATATATTCGAAAAAATCCGTTTTGGTGTATTTACCGTACAGCATTTGATTCCGGCTGATTTGCCGAAGCCCGTCGGGCGACACTGCTTAATCTCCGAATCGTGCAAGAAAAGTCTGACTGATAGACAATGTGACGGCTTGCATGTGCAGGTGCATGATGTGTTTTCTTTTGCAGGAAACTTTTTATAAAAAAATGTTTGATGCAAAAGAAAAATATCGCCGCAAACGTAATATATAATATTACTGTCAATATATTGGCCGATTCCACTTTATTTGCGGACGAAAATCAACTATAATAGGGTTTGAACAAAAAAGATTGAGCAATTTCGGTCTTTCCGGATGTTGTCATGATGTTTCAAACAGCCGCTGACCGGATAAGAATTGTTCTAAACATATTCCGAAGGAGGAAAAAGAATTGAAAAAACTTTTGCTTGGCAATGAAGCTATTGCAAGAGGTGCTTACGAAGCAGGCGTTCGCGTTTCAAGCGCATATCCCGGCACGCCCAGCACCGAAATCAACGAAAACGTTGCGACTTACCCCGAGATTTACTCCGAATGGGCCCCCAACGAAAAGGTTGCCGTAGAGGTTGCTCTCGGTGCAGCCGTAAGCGGTGCACGCAGCCTTGCATGTATGAAACACGTCGGCTTGAATGTTGCAGCCGATCCGTTCTTCACCGCAACCTACACCGGCGTTAATGCAGGCATGGTCGTTGTTGTTGCCGACGATCCCGGCATGCATTCATCCCAAAACGAGCAGGATACCCGTATGCTTGCACGCGCATCCCACGCACCGGTTCTTGACCCTTCCAACAGTCAGGAATGCAAGGACTTTCTCAAGCTTGCTTACGAAATCAGCGAAAAATACGACACTCCCGTCATTCTCCGTGTCACCACCCGCATTGCACATGCAAGAACCCTTGTTGAACTCGACGAACGTGTTGAAGTTCGCCTTCGCGAATACAAGCGTGACATCAAGAAATACGTTTCAATGCCCGCAAACATGATCGCCCGTCATCTCTATGTTGAAGAGCGCGAAAAGAAGCTTGCCGAAGATGCAAACACTCTTCCCATCAACCGTATCGAATGGGCGGACAGGAAAATCGGCGTCATCACAAGCGGTGCGGCATATAACTACGTAAAGGAAGCAATGCCCACAGCATCCGTGCTGAAGCTCGGTCTTGCATACCCCATGCCCCGCAAACTCATCGAAGAGTTCGCAGCAGGCGTTGACACTCTCTATGTAATCGAGGATATGGAGCCCTTCTATGAGGACACTATCAAGTCTTGGGGCATCAAGTGCAGCGGCAAAGACCGCACCGGCGTTCAGGGTGAGCTTTTTGCACGCAAGATTGCAAACAAGTTTAACGGCGAAGAGGAAGCAGGTCCCATGAACACTCAGGGCATTCCCATGCGTCCCCCCGTACTCTGCCCCGGCTGCCCTCACAGGGGTCTTTATTACGTACTCGGAAAGCTCAAACTCACGGTATGTTCCGATATCGGCTGCTACACTCTCGGTGCGCTGCCTCCTCTCAGCGGAGTTGATACATGCGTATGTATGGGTGCATCCATCGGAATGGCACACGGCATGGAAAAGGCACGCGGTCATGAGCAGGCAAAGAAAACAGTTGCAGTTCTCGGCGACTCCACCTTCTGCCACAGCGGCCTCACCGGACTTCTCAACATGGCATACAATCGCGCCGTCGGCACGGTTATCATTGCCGATAACTCCATCACCGGCATGACCGGTCACCAGAACAACCCCGCAAACGGCTACGACATCCACGGCGAACCCACAACAAGCCTTGATATTCTCAAGCTCTGCGATGCAATGGGCATCAAGCATGTTCGCGTTGTCGATCCGTTCGACGTTAAAGAACTCGAAAAGGTTGTTCGCGAAGAGACCGAGCGTGAAGAGCTTTCCGTTATTATCTCCCGCCGTCCCTGTGCGCTTATTGTTAAGCAGCCCGGCACGCCGTTCATCTGCGACACAACAAAGTGCAAAAACTGCGGTATGTGTATGAAAATCGGCTGCCCCGCCATTCGCAAAACGGAAACCGGCGTTGCCGTTGATCCCACACAGTGCGTTGGCTGCGGACTTTGCGAACAGCTTTGTCACTTTGGCGCACTCCACACCGAAGCTTAAGGAGGGTTAATTATATGTTTAACATTGTTATCGTCGGCGTCGGTGGGCAGGGCACACTGCTTGCCAGCAAAATTCTCGGCCAGCTTGCAATGAACAACGGCTACGAGGTTCGCGTCAGCGAGGTTCACGGTATGAGCCAGCGCGGCGGCAGCGTTGTGACTTATGTTCGTATCAGCAATGATCAGCCTCTCTATTCCTCCATTGTTGAACAGGGTCAGGCTGATATCGTCCTTGCATTCGAGGATCTCGAAGCTCTGCGCGCACTCCCTTATCTCAAGTCGGAAGGCACGATGGTTGTTAACACACAGAAGATACTGCCCATGCCCGTTATTACCGGTGCCGCAAAGTATCCCGAAGATTGCCTTGAAAGGGTTGAAAACGCCTGCAAGACGATCAAGCTCAACGCTGTTGAAATTGCACACGAATGCGGAACCTACAAGGCTGCAAACGTCGTTTTGATGGGTGTTGTTGCAAAGATGCTTCCCTTCCCCGTTGAGGAATGGCACAAAGCAATCGAACAATGCGTAAAGCCCAAATTCCTTGAAATCAATATCAAGGCCTTTGATCGCGGTTACGGCATCTGAGTTGGCTTTTATCACGGGCACTGCTGACAGCAGCCCAAATAAAACTATGTACGATTTCACAAGTTCAATTAACAGAGCCCGTACCGGCTCCATAAAGATTGACATGGCACCCGAGCCCGTAAAGGGCTCGGGTCTTGTGCCGTTGACAATCGCAGATCAGGAATTTGCAGTTGCTCCGGAAATTTCAGACGCTGTCTGCAAGGCCGCTACCCATGGCATTTACGGTTACACCTATGCCGATTCGGAGTACCGCAGCGCAGTTAACTCGTGGATGCTCCGCAGGCACAACTGGAACATTTCAAAGCACAAACTCTTCACGGTGAACGGCGTTGTTACCGCTCTCGGCATTGCTGTGCGTGCATTGACGACCGAGGGAGACGGGATTGTGATTCAACCGCCCGTTTATCCCCCGTTTGCAGGCACAGTACGCAAGAATAACCGTATTCTCGTTGAAAACCCGCTTATTCTGCGCAGCAATACCTATGAGATCGATTTTGATGATTTGGATTCAAAAACACGTCCTCAAAATGTAAAGATGCTCATACTCTGCAGCCCGCATAATCCTGTCGGCAGAGTATGGACAAAGCAGGAATTGCTCCGACTCGGCGAAATCTGCAAACGCAACAACGTAATCGTTCTTGCAGACGAGATACATAACGATCTCATTCATAACGGCGCCGAGCACACTGTATTTGCATCGCTTGGTGATTTTGCCGACTTTACGATCACATGTACGGCTGTAAGCAAAACATTTAACCTTGCAGGTCTTGCGTGTTCGAATATCCTTATTTCCAACGACACAATTGCAGACAGATTCAAAGCAGCCGCCGAACGCGAAAACACAAGCTGCGTTCCTTATTTTGCGCGTGCAGCGACAATCGCTGCATACACGAAGGCAGAACAATGGCTTGATGAACTGAACGGTGTTATCGAATCAAATTTCAATTTGCTGTATTCTTTTCTCAGAACCGAACTTCCGATGCTGAATGCAATTCGGGCAGAGGGCACATACCTTGCATGGATTGATATGCGCAGCCTCGGACTGTCGGATTCCGCACTTGAAGAGTTAATGCTTAAGAATTACCTTGCGTTGGATGAGGGCTATATCTTTGGCACCGGCGGCAGCGGATTCGAGCGTTGGAATCTTGCATTGCCTCAAAACGAACTCAAGGCTGCACTTGAAAGACTTAAAGCCGCCGTGCTTTCGCTGCAATCCAAGCAATGAAGATTGTTCGCTTTTAAAAGCCTTTTTGAAAGCGTAAGCAAATCAACCATTCACTGTTCCCAAAATGCTTAATTTAAACCTGTTAAACAAAGAACAGCGTGAAGCTGTTCAAACTACCGAAGGACCGTTGCTCGTGCTTGCAGGCGCGGGCAGCGGCAAAACCCGCGTATTGACATACCGAATTGCCAACCTTGTTGAAAACCATGGTGTTCCGCCTTGGGCAATTCTTGCACTCACATTCACAAATAAAGCCGCACGCGAAATGAGGGAGCGTATCGAAAGCCTTCTGTCCGAAGATTCCTCTGATATGTGGGTCACGACTTTTCATTCGTTCTGTGCAAAAATACTTCGTTTTGATATTGATAAACTCGGATATGACAATCGTTTTGTGATTTACGATGAGCAGGATCAGACTTCATTGATAACCGACCTCATGAAATCCTGCAACATAGACGAAAAAAAGCTTCCGAAGGGTGCAATAAAAGCGAAAATCAGCGAAGCCAAGAACTCGTCCGAAGCTCCCGAAAACATATATACTGCAATCAGGTGACGGGAGTGATAAACTCATTGATTTATATCGGGCTTATCAAAAACGCTTAAAAGAGTGCAACGCTCTCGATTTTGACGATTTGCTTCTTAAAGGACTTGAATTGCTCGAAAAATGTCCTGATGTCCTGCAAAAATATCGACGCAAATTCAGATATGTGCTTGTTGACGAGTATCAGGACACAAACCACCCGCAGTACAGAATCGTTCAGCTTATTTGCAAAGAACATCAAAATATTTGCGTAGTGGGCGACGACGATCAAAGCATTTACGGTTGGCGCGGTGCGGATATCCGCAATATTCTTGAATTTGAGAAGGACTTTAAGTCCGCAAAGGTTATTCGTCTTGAACAGAACTATCGTTCGACAAAAGCGATACTGGATTGTGCAAACAAGATAATCGTCCATAATACGGGCCGAAAGGGCAAAAACCTTTGGACAGCTAAGCCCGGAGGTCAGCCCGTTGAGTTTAAGTTGGTTGATAACGAACGCGATGAAGCATACAGCATTGCACGCACTATTTCCGAACAGCATCGTTTTGAAAAACGCAGCTACAATGATTTTGCAATACTCTATCGCACCCATGCCCAAAGCCGAATCATTGAATCGGTGCTTGCAACCGGGTTCGGAATCCCGCTTACCGTAATCGGAGGTACGCGTTTCTATTCACGCCGCGAAGTCAAGGATCTTTTATGTTACATTAAGCTGATTGCAAATCCGAACGACGATGTTTCCTTTAAGCGAATCATCAATGTTCCCAAGCGCGGCATCGGCGATACAACAATTAAAACGATTGAAATGGCTGCATCGACACATGATATGTCAATGTTCATGATTTGTGCCGCTGATGGAATGCTCCCCCCCAGAGTGAGTTCAAAAATCAAGCCGTTCATCGACCTTATGCGAGAGTTTTTTGCAAAAAGATATGAATTGGGTCTTGACAGCTTGATGGAGTTTATCATTGACAAAACAGGCTACATTGAGTATATCACTGCTCAGGATGATGACAAATCGGATGACCGGCAAGAGAATATCGAGGAGCTTATCGGTGCAATGCGTGAACATGAGCAGCAGTCGAACGACGGCGACGACGCTCTTCAGAGTTTTCTTGAAATCGCTGCGCTCAACACTGAAACGGATAACATTGATGAAAGTGACGGAACGGTAAAGCTCATGACGCTGCATTGCGCAAAAAAAGGCTTGGAGTTCCCGGTTGTATTTATTCCGGGCATGGAACAGGATATCTTCCCTTCGTCGCGTTCAAAAAACGACCCGACTCGTGTTGAAGAAGAGCGTCGGCTGTGCTATGTTGGTGTTACAAGAGCGATGGAAAAGCTGTATTTGTATGCGGCACGCGAACGGCATCTGTACGGCTCAATTCAACGGAACGACCCTTCAATTTTTCTTGAAGAAATGGAACTTATCGATCCCGAGACCGTGCCGATGCGCCGCAATTCATTCGGCAGTGCTTCCTCATTTTTCCGTGACGGCAGTTCCGTTCAGAATGCTGTAAAATACGCAAAACAGAACGGCTATGTGAGCGGAGGTCAAACTCCGCGCGTTTCAGAAGATGTATTGTCGGAAATACGTCGAATCAACGGTCTCGCCCAAAAGCCCGGCACCGGTCGCCCATACGCCCGACAATCGGTTTCTTCCGGTTCAACGGGCTTTTCTTCCAACATGAAGGTTCGGGAATTGTTACCGTTAAGTTCGACACAAACGGAGTCAGGAAACTTGCAGCGGCATACGCTCCGCTTAAAGTGATTACAGAGGAATGAAACTGAGCGAATCATAAAGGAGTGTAAACCATGAGCGAAATGCGTGATAAACAAAACAATGCTGCGGTTCCCTCAAACATGCAGCAGGACGGCACTCGGATTGAAGTTGAAGCAGATAAACCGATATCAACAACGCGTATGCAGCAGCTTGTTGATGCGCTGAACACTTACTCGAATGCATACTATTTCGGCAGTGAACCGTTGATAAGCGATGCTGAATTCGATGCGTTGATGGAGGAATTGAGTCAACTCGAACAAGCTTCCGGAATCGTCCTGCCCGATTCGCCGACCCATCGGGTAGGCGGAGATGCTGTCACTGCCTTTGAGCCGCACACGCACATCGCGCGGCTTTGGAGTCTCGACAAAGTCAAAACAACTCAGGAATTGCTGGATTTTAGCCAAAAATGCCGTCGTGCCGCAGGAAATACGGAAAACGGCAGTGTGGAAAATCCCGAATTTGTGCTGGAATATAAGTTCGACGGGTTGACGATCAACCTGACATACGATAAAGGGATTCTCGTTCAGGCCGCAACACGCGGAAACGGCATTACAGGCGAAGGTATACTTGCACAGGCAAAAACAATTCGCTCGATTCCGCTTACCGTGCCGTATAAAGGCAAATTTGAAGTTCGCGGCGAATGTTATATGCGCCTTTCCGTTCTTAAAGAGCTGAATGACAGCGGTGAGGAAAGCCTGAAAAATGCACGAAATGCAGCAGCCGGTGCGATCCGCAACCTTGACCCGCAGATAACTGCCAAGCGAAAGCTCGATTGTGTATGCTACAATATCGGATACATTGAAGGAATGAAATTCTCCTCAAGACGTGAAATGTACAGTTTCATGCGTGACAACGGACTGCCAATGAGTGATTTTATATACTTTGGTGATATTAACGGTATTATCTCTGAAATTGAAAAAGCGGCGGAGCGAAGGAGCAGTCTTGATTTTCTTATCGACGGAATGGTAATCAAGCTTAATGATGTCGGCCTCTTTGAGAAAATGGGCTGTACGGACAAATTCCCCCGCGGAGAAATTGCATACAAATTTGCTGCGGAAGAGCTTATAACCACCGTGCTTGATATAACTTGGGAAGTCGGTCGAACAGGAAAGCTCACACCTCTTGCGCATCTTGAGCCGGTTGATTTCATGGGAGTTACTGTCAAACGCGCTACACTCAATAATTATGATGATATTCTGCGTAAGCGCGTTGGAATAGGTTCCCGTGTGTTAATTCGACGCAGCAATGATGTCATTCCCGAAATACTGAAAAGCGTTGATGACGGAGAACCTGCAAACCCGGTCACAATCCCGACTTGCTGCCCCGCCTGCGGAGCGCGGGTCGAACGGGACGGCGTGCATATTTTCTGTACCAATTCCCTTTCGTGTACGCCGCAAATCGTCGGACGGCTTGAACATTTCGCCTCTCGTGATGCAATGGATATAGAAGGCTTTTCCGAAAAAACAGCACTTCTGCTCGTAAATGAAATCGGAATTTCAAAAATTCCCGACCTCTATGAGCTTACGCCTGCAAGCTTTTCGGGTCTGGCGGGTTTCGGAGAAAAACGAATTGGAAATATTCTTTCCGCAATTGAAAAAAGCAAAGACTGCAAGCTTGATGCATTTATTTTTGCGCTTGGAATTCCGAATGTCGGCAGTAAAACAGCCAAAGATCTTGCCAATCGATTCAAAACGTTTGACGCTGTCAGGAATGCGTCATTCGAAAGCTTAACCGAGATTCCCGGAATAGGTGAAAATGTTGCGGATGAGATAATCGGTTTCTTTTCGGATGAGCATATTTCAACTCAGATAGATAAACTGCTTGAGCTTGGTGTGACTCCGCGAGAAGCAGAAGCCTCTGCCGAAAACGCATTTGCTGCCGGCAAAACATTTGTTGTTACCGGTACGCTTGAAAAAATGGGGCGGAAAGAAATTGAAGATCTTATTGCGTCAATGGGCGGGCGCGCATCCGGCAGCGTCAGCAAAAAAACCGATTACGTTGTTGCAGGCGAAAAAGCAGGAAGCAAGCTTGAAAAAGCCAAGGAGCTCGGAGTGCGTATTCTGAGCGAATCAGAGTTTTTTGAGTTGATAGGAGGATAGGCTGAGCTTCAGCTCTTCTCAACATTAAACCTGCTGTTAATGCGGCGGAAAAAGTCCGATTCCTGCGGGTCGGGCTTTTTGCTGCTCATGCTTTATCGACATGCCTTTGAGGCGGACGGTCAGCGCTGTTTTTAAGCTAAATAAACTCTTTTGGATGATGTTGACATAATTGCATGATTATGCTACAATGCGCCCTAACGCTGTAAATCGGTAATGCTGCTTTGCCTAAAAAATATCGGAGAAATGGAAAAACAGGATGAACATTAAATTGTCGGATCATTTCACCTATAAGAAACTGCTGCGATTCTGTCTGTCGCCGATAATTATGATGGTTTTTACATCCATCTACGGTGTGGTTGACGGATTATTTGTTTCAAATTATGTCGGAAAAACTGCATTCGCGGCAATTAACCTTGTTAAGCCGTTCATAATGATTTTCGGAGGAATCGGCTTCATGTTCGGCACCGGCGGCAGTGCACTCGTTGCAAAAACACTCGGATTGAAAGACTCGGAGAACGCCAACCGCTACTTCACAATGATGTCGCTTGTGACTCTTGTTGTCGGCATAATCATTTCAATTGTCGGCATGATTTTCATGCGTCCGATTGCAATATTTCTCGGTGCAGAAAACGAAACAATCGAACATTGCGTGATATACGGACGCATTATAATTGGATTCAACACGGCATTTATGCTTCAGAATCTCTTTCAGAGTTTTCTTATCACGGCCGAAAAATAAAATCAGCGTATTACAGGAAATCTGCAAAAAATATGGAATTCGGGACAGACGGATTCTCCGAAATTGGATTAAGGTGTATAATGTTCATGGAAATTTTGACTCTGTAAAACACGCAGGAGGCGGGAGTTACATGAACCAGGGCCGGGACACGACAAAAGAAGAACGCTTAGCAATCGTCAAGGATTGCCTGGCATCGGGAAAAAAATACGGTGAGATGGCGCAAAAGCATCAGGTGAGCTACCAGCAGGTACGGACATGGACGCTGAAATATGAAGAACTGGGCGCGGCCGGACTTGAAGACCGGCGTGGAAAGCGGAAGAGAGATCAAAGGCCACGCACGGAGCTGGAAACAGCACAGATTGAGATCGAGCGTCTGAAGCATCAACTGTACCTGGCAGAGATGGAGCGTGATCTGCTAAAAAAATTGGACGAGATCGAGAGGAGGGATGCCTTTCGCAAGTGAGACAGTCTCGTCTATACCGGGCTGTTTGGGAATGCCATGCAGAGAAAAACTACCCGGTTGAGGCAGCCTGTAAACTGCTGCACATTTCCCGGGCTGCCTACC
>VOFB01004798.1_pt1 | contig 31842 bp, 55 predicted proteins | sample 5384141 | NCBI WGS metagenome assembly VOFB01 (sample SAMN12384721, study PRJNA508395) | human gut metagenome | isolation source: healthy gut A | host: Homo sapiens | reverse complement strand
ATCTTTGATAGAGATACGCTTTCCGGATCCGTTCCATCCAGTATTTACGAGGTAAGCCTTAGCGCCGCTCTTTTGCATCTTCTTAACGAGTTCAGCAGCATACTTTGTAGGATGTAACTCAAGGAATGCCTGTCCGAAGCAAGCAGAGAATGTAGGGGTAGGTTCAGTAATACCACGTTCTGTACCTGCAAGCTTAGCTGTAAATCCGGAAAGGAAGTAGTACTGTGTCTGTTCCGGAGTCAGGATAGATACTGGAGGCAGTACACCAAAAGCATCAGCTGACAGGAAGATAACGTTCTTAGCAGCAGGAGCAGAAGAAATCGGTCTAACTATATTTTCAATATGGTTGATTGGATAAGATACACGAGTATTCTCTGTTACGCTCTTATCAGCAAAATCAATCTTACCATTCTCATCAAGAGTAACGTTCTCAAGAAGAGCGTTTCTCTTAATTGCATTGTAGATATCCGGCTCAGATTCCTTATCAAGGTTGATAACCTTAGCGTAGCATCCACCTTCGAAGTTGAATACTCCATTGTCATCCCAACCATGCTCATCATCACCGATAAGGAGTCTCTTAGGATCTGTTGAAAGTGTTGTCTTACCTGTTCCTGAAAGACCAAAGAAGATTGCTGTATTCTCTCCGTTCTTATCTGTGTTAGCTGAGCAGTGCATTGAAGCAATACCCTTTAATGGAAGGTAGTAGTTCATCATAGAGAACATACCCTTCTTCATCTCTCCACCATACCATGTATTAATGATTACCTGCTCATGGCTTGTAATGTTGAATGCAACACATGTCTCTGAGTTAAGGCCTAATTCAGCATAGTTCTCAACCTTAGCCTTAGAAGCATTATATACAACGAAATCTGGCTCGAAGTTCTCAAGTTCTTCTGCTGTTGGCTTAATGAACATATTAGTTACAAAATGTGCCTGCCAAGCAACTTCAACGATGAAACGAACTGCCATTCTTGTGTCCTTGTTAGCTCCACAAAATGCATCAACTACGAAAAGTTTCTTATTAGAAAGCTCTGCCTTAGCGATGTCCTTAACCTTAGCCCATACATCTTCTGACATTGGGTGGTTATCGTTCTTATACTCATCTGATGTCCACCATACAGTGTCCTTAGAGTTCTCATCAACAACAATGTACTTGTCTTTAGGAGAACGACCTGTATAGATACCTGTCATAACATCAACAGCTCCAAGTTCGCTTTCCTTACCAACTTCATAACCTTCGTTAGTAGACTTAGTCTCTTCCTCGAATAATAATTCATAAGAAGGATTGTATACTATCTCTGTAGCACCTGTGATGCCATACTTGCTTACAAGACGTGCCTTCATATCTTCTGTAATTGTATATTTTCCTGTGGATTTTAATGCTTCCATCATATCTTTTGTCTTCTGGTCATCATCTCCGCTGATCCGATAAAGCAGACGTTCCAGGTTGCTTGAAATAAGGATATCCATAGATGGTGAAGTTGTAAGAACGAATTCTCTGTTTCTGTCATACTCACCTGTTGTGAAGAAGTCATATAATACTTTATTCTCATTAGATGCACATACCAGTTTATCGATTGGGACTCCCATCTGTTTTGCATAGATGCAGCCAGGATATTACCAAAGTTACCTGTCGGAACTACTACATTGATCTTCTCACCGTCTTCAATCTCTTCATTATCCAGAAGTTTGGCATACGCATTACATAATATACAATCTGAGGAACCAGACGTCCGATATTGATCGAGTTGGCTGATGAGAACTGATAGCCATTTCTTTCGCAAGCTTCTGCAAGTTCTTTATCCTCGAACATGGCTTTTACACCACTCTGGGCATTATCGAAATTGCCATGGATCGCTACTTACATTTACATTTTAGCCTCTCTGTGTCACCATCTGGAGTTCCTGCACTTTGCTGACACCGTTCTTAGGATAAAATACGATAATCCTTGTTCCTTCTACATCTGCAAAATCCGGCAAGTGCAGCTTTTCCTGTATCTCCGGATGTGGCAGTCAGAATTACAATCTCATTCTTCACCTGATTCTTCTTTTTGCAGATGTTGTCATCAGATGTGGCAGGATAGAAAGTGCCATATCTTTAAATGCGATCGTTGCACCATGGAATAATTCCATATAATAAGTATCATCTACTTTTACAAGCGGTGCGATCTCTTCTGTGTCAAATTTGCTGTCATAAGCTTTATCGATACAGCTTTTCAGTTCTTCTTCCGTAAAATCTGTCAGGAACTGTTTCATTACGAGATATGCGATCTCCTGATATGTCTTTCCTTTCAGATCCGACATTGATACATCCAGTTTCGGAAGTTCTGATGGTACAAAAGTCCTCCGTCCAGGGCAAGTCCCTTCAGAATTGCTTCAGATGCTGTTACTTTCAGATTCGAATTTCTTGTACTTTTGTAATATAAACCCATGCCAATGCTCTCCTTATATGATTACTTTCTCTTGCTGTTTGTATATTTTACAAGTCCACCTGCAGCGATCAGTTTCTGCATGAATTCAGGGAAAGGCTGTCCTGGAATTCCGTGCCTTTTGTTCTGTCGTAAATCTTACCGCTGTCAAAGTCGATCTCTACTTCATCACCTGCTTCGATTGCTTTTGCCGCTTCCGGACACTCAATGATCGGAAGTCCGATATTGATCGCATTACGATAGAAGATTCTTGCAAACGTCTCTGCGATAACGCAGCTGACACCTGCTGTCTTAAGACATAATGGCGCATGTTCTCTTGAAGAACCGCATCCAAAGTTCTTGTTGGCAACAATAATATCTCCCGGCTGTACTTTATTTACAAACTCAGGGTCGATATCTGCCATAGCGTGGCTGGCAAGTTCTTGTGCATCAAATGAATTCAGATATCTTGCAGGGATGATTACATCTGTATCTACGTTATCACCATATTTAAAAACATGTCCTAAAGCTTTCATTATTTGTCACCTACTTTCTCTGGATTTGCGATATATCCTGCAATCGCACTTGCTGCTGCTACTTCCGGTGATGCCAGATAAATCAGAGAATCAACATGTCCCATTCGTCCTACAAAGTTACGGTTCGTTGTCGATACACACTTTTCTCCTGCTGCCATAACACCCATATGTCCACCCATACATGGTCCGCAGCTCGGTGTATTCACTGCACATCCTGCATCTACGAAGATTTCCAGAAGGCCTTCTCGGATACACTGTTTGTAGATCTTCTGTGTTGCCGGAACGACCATAACACGTACATCCGGATGAACAGTATGTCCCTGAAGAATGGCAGCTGCTTTTCTCATATCTTCCATTCTTCCGTTTGTACAGGATCCGATCACGACCTGATCGATCTTGATTGGTTCCATTGCTTCGATCTCGTCAATCGTCTTCGCATTTCCAGGAAGATGCGGAAATGCAACTGTTGGACGGACTTCGGAAAGATCGATCTCTACAACACTTTCATATTCTGCGTCCTCATCTGCTTCGTACACTTTATATTCTTTCTTTGTATGTTCTTTTAAGTATTCTTCTGTCTTTTTCATCTACCGGGAATATTCCGTTCTTGGCTCCGGCTTCGATTGCCATGTTTGCCATTGTGAATCTGTCTGCCATAGAAAGATTCTTGATTCCGTCTCCGGTAAATTCCATAGATTTGTAAAGGGCTCCGTCCACACCGATCTTACCGATGATATGGATGATAATATCTTTACCACTTACATACTTGCCCGGTTTTCCAGTTACTACGAATTTGATTGCAGCCGGCACTTTGAACCACAGCTCTCCCATAGCCATACCTGTTGCAATATCGGTTGTTCCGACACCTGTTGAGAATGCACCCAACGCACCATATGTACAGGTATGGGAATCTGCGCCAATGATACATTCCCCTGCTGCAACAACTCCGGCCTCCGGAAGGATTGCATGTTCTACTCCTGATTTTCCCTGTTCAAAATACCAGCTAAGTCCCTGATTCTTTGCAAATTCACGGATCGATTTTGAGTTCTCTGCTGATTTGATATCTTTATTCGGTGTAAAGTGGTCTGGTACCAGTACCACCTTGTCTTTGTCAAATACTTTGTCTGCCATCTGTCTGAAGATTGGCAGAGCCATAGGACCTGTGATGTCATTTGCCATGACTACATCTAACTTTGCTTCTATTAACTGACCGGCTGTCACGCTGTCAAGACCTGCATGAGCTGCCAGTATCTTCTGTGTCATCGTCATTCCCATAACGAACCTGTACCTCCTTGATCTCTCATAGTTTTATACTGTATTTTAGCACAGTAAAAAAGGGCATGCAAGAAATTATAAATTTTAGTGCATAATTTTTTTCACTTCTGTTTCTTGATATTATGCAGGTATGGGATCTCAATCGGATCGATCGGAGTAGCCGGATTTTCAATTTTTCCCCTTCAGAGTTCTTTTTGTGTTTCTTAAGGAGCGCACCACCTTTGTTGTAGAACCAGAAAGAATATGTCAGAATTTTATGGGCCGGTCCCATCTTGTCTTTTTGCCGTCTTTCCATAGAGTACTCCGCCTGCTTCAATCGCAGCTTTACTCCGTATCAATGCGATCAGTTCTGTCTCACAGGTAACTCTTTTCCGGAAGAATCGTATAGCCTGTCCCGATGCAGTCCGGTCTGTGTGCATCGCTTCCCCTATTCCCGGCTTTTTATATTTTTCCGCAAGCTTTCTTGCACCTTCGTTCGATTCTGCAGATTCACATGCATTAAAAGCCTCTATAAAGTCAAATCGCTTGATCAGTTCCGGTGACTTATAGAATCTGCTGGTATTCGTAAAGCTCAGGTACTTTTTCTCCGCATGGATGTGCAGGTCCCTAAGATTCCACCATGTCTGTGCACAAAGTCGATCAGCACAGACACCGGAAGTCCCTTCACTTCCAGGAGACGCATCTTAACACCTTCCGGCATGATACAGATAATATGACCTGCATCCAGTGTATCATATTCGATTCCCTTCAGAACTACGAAGTCTTCATGTACCTTTCCTTTCATGTGATATTTCCAGTGACGATAGCCATGATAAGTGTCATGATCCGTGATCAGCATTCCGTCAAATCCTTTTTCTTTCAAGGTTGTGATGTATTCATCCAAGCTTACCCGGCTGTCCACTGAGCCTTCCCGCACATGGCAATGCATATCTATCTTCATAAGTAAGCCTCCTTAACTTTATTCTTAATAGTATTATATCACATCCCTCTTAAATTACAACGAAACTGCTTCCCGGCTTTCTTATATCTTTCTTAATCTGATCTGTCAAAATAATACATCCTGCCTGTAGGTAACAGTTTCTATTGCATATTTCGGTATAAAAAAATACCTGATGCAGTTTTTAATTTTCTGCACCAGGTGTTTTTCTTATCACATTCGTATATAGAAATTACCGTCTGTGTCGGATTTTCTTCATTAATCAATATCGTCAGGATGAAAAACTACAACATCTGAATCATCTGTTTCAAAAATCTCCACATCATCTTCATCTAGAAATCCGTCTTCCGGCTCATCCGTTTTTTTCAACTGTCACAACATCTTCATCGTCGTCCAGATTATCTTCATCTGGCTTCGTATCATCCAGATCAAATATTTCTGTCACAGTCTCTTCCTTATCTGTATCTTCAGCATTATCCGTTTTTTCTTTATCCCGGCTGCTTCCATACTTTCTTCCGGCTCTCCATCATCTAAAAGCATTCTTGCTTTTTCAACCTCAGACTCCATAGATACCTGTTCTTTGATCTTCTTTGAGAATATCTTTTCTTTCTTTCCAATCTTTCTGGACTGCATCATCGTCTGAACTACAATTCCGATCACTGCAATTGCTGCACTCATCACATATCCGATCCAGCCAATCTTCGTCATTCCACACACAAACGGTAATGCCATTCCAGCCTCTACACCGCCCATGATGCCAGTCACAAATATAACAAAAAACTCAGCAAAATTACCGTAAGTATCGCAACGATCAGAGCGATAACCGCACAAATAGCAAGTACTATCACTGACTTTGTTTCAAGCAGCGTAACAAATGTGCCGAAGGATCCGAAAATGTCATAATAAAGATTCCAAATTTGCGAAGTGCCGCACACATAACGCATAATATTACCGCACACACTGCAACCGCCACAAGCATTTTTGTCATATCAAAGCCGGCAATCACTCCTACCGTTGCTCCAATAACTGCTCCCCACAGCTAGTCCTACAAGTGCCGATAACACCCTTTACAATTTTCAGTCCAAACAAAGCTATGATTACTCCTACCACAACTGTTGCGATCAAAGCCCCCATAATTTCCGGCGTCTTTCCTGCAACAAAGATACTGTGGGTCCGTCTGCCGATTTCAAAACTGATGTTACGTTCTCCATATCCATACTCCTTTCTCTTATACCCCTCATTATACATAATCACCGCTGCCGGTTTTGTATTCTCAAAAGTATAAAGGCCGTGTTTCCGAAGATTCACAGCCTCTGGTTCCATATCTGCCTTTAGAATGCTACTGCTCCGTTGATGTTCCGTTAATTACATAATAAACAGCTGACTCTTCTGGCTTTATGTATAAATCCATTGTCTTGATATCTCCGATTTTGTTTCCAGAAGATGTCCATGCTTTTTTACTCTTGCAATGATTTCTTTTTCTTCCACCTGTTTTTCCATAGTATTCAACAAAAGCACTTACTTTAATCTCTTTCTTTGCTGTAGATTTCTTAGCTGTTGTTTTCTTTGTCGTTGTCTTCTTAGCTGTCGTCTTTTAGCAGGTGCTTTTTTCTTCTGCTTTTTTGGCAGTTACTTTTTCTCTGCTGTTTTCTTTTCTGCTGCCTTAGGCTCGGTTTCTTCTCTTCTGCTTTCTTCTCAGCCTTTTTTCTTCCGGCTTAGCTTTTTCTTCTTTTACAATTGAGTTTACTGGCTCTGCCTTTGAGCTGCGACTTTCTTCTCAGTCTCCTTCTCTATCTTCTTCGGCTCTGCTGCTGCCACTACCTTCACTGTCTCTGCTTTCTTTACTGTCTCTGCTTTTTCTGATGTCTTAGTTTCTGGTGCAGTTACTTTAGCAGTTACATCTTTTGTGGTTGCTGTTGTTACTTTTTTGTAGCCATTTTATTTCCTCCTAAATCTCTCTAAGCCCTATTACCTAGTTGTCAATATTATAACACATTCTTCCAAAAATGCAATTCCACGCCATATTACATGCACATTACACACCAAACATCTCTAAAAATCAGCCCTGCTGCCACAGCAATTCCATATAATACTGCAATAATCTTTACGTTTTTCTTTCTTATCCGGATTTACCTTAAACAAAACGACCAGACCAATTCCGGCCCCTGTACACAATCCCGCAATAACCGATGCAAATGAAATTGCTCCACTTAAATATAGCTGTGTCAGAATCACAGATGCCGCACAGTTAGGGATCAATCCGATCAATGCTGCGATCACCGGCTGGAATACTGTATCCCCCAGCATCATAGCAGAAATCCTGTCAATTCCCAGTACTTCAATACACAGATTTAAAATAAATGTAAATGCAAATAAATATAAGAATATCTTTCCGGTATGACGAAGTGCCGGCTTTACAATTCGGATGAATGATTGTGACATCCACAGTCATGACAGAGTTCTCCTTCATGATGTGGAACTGCAATTTCCTTTTTAAAGAAAATATCCACCAGATATCCTGCAACGATCGCAATGATCACTTTCGCCAGAAGCAATATACCAATCTGGCCGGCATGCGCCGGATTTCCCATAATAATAAGAATTGCTTCGTCCGATGTTGCCAGAAATACAGCAATCAATGTTCCGATCGTAATAATCCCTCCAGAATATAGATTGGCTGCCATAACCGAGAATCCACACTGTGGAACACATCCTACTACTGCTCCTACTACCGGTCCGGCCTTATCTACTTTTATCATAAGCTTTTTGTAAAATCACTGGAATAGTGTTCCAGTGCCTCTATCAGCAGAAAGGCCAGAAACAGAAACGGGAGCATCTTAATACAGTCAAGCGCCGCATCAGTAAATACATCAATCAGCATTTCCATAATTTCTATCTCTCCTTTATCTATTTTTTTTTCATAACATTTTTATTCTAGTTTGTATGTCCGTATTTTTCAAGCAAAACATGCCATTCGGCATTACATATTTTTCTCAGTTATTCTGTAATTTTCAGTCTTTTTTCTGTATAATACATTATATATAGACTATTTTCACAGAAGGGACGTGATCATATGAGTACTTTTGAACGAATCCGGTCCGGTCTTCCGGGTCTTGACTCTATGCTTGATTCCATCCGTATGGGCGATAATGTCGTCTGGCAGGTATCCAGCATGGATGACTATATGCACTTTGTAACTCCACTCTGTAACCAGCTTCATGAAGAAGGAAAGGAACTTTTTATACATGCATTTTTCCGGACACTCTGCTCTTCTTCAGGCCGGTAACGGAATTCGTGTCTATGAATTCGATCCTTCGGAAGGATTCGAAGCTTTTACAATGAATGTCCGGCGCCGGATCAAAGCAGAAGGACGTGACGCCTTCTATGTATTTGACTGCCTTTCCGACCTGCAGGCTGCATGGGCTACCGATCTTATGATGGGGAATTTCTTTAAAGTTACCTGCCCTTATCTGTTTGAGTTAAATACAGTTGCATATTTTCCACTTCTGCGCGGGCAACATTCTTTCGACGCCGTTGCCCGTATTCAGGAAACTACACAGCTACTTCTGGATGTATACACCGATAGTGAAAAGCCTCTATATCAATCCTTTAAAAGTCTGGAACCGCTATTCTCCGAATATGTTTCTTCCGCATAAATATATGGAAGAAAATGGTTCATTTCTTCCATTGAAAGGAGGATATGAGATTAGTCGTTTTTATACATTGGTGGATGCACTTACCAACACTTCTGAGAACCAGAACCTGGACAGCTGGGAACGCTTCATCACGGATACCCGGCGCACTTACCGCAGAGAAGGTATCTTTACCCCGGCGGTCGAAGATATCATTTCCCATACTATGATGTCAAACGATGAGAAAATCCTTTCGCTTTTAAAGACCTATTTTGAACCGGATGATTATTTTCTTGTATATAAACGCATGATCGGCACCGGAACTGGAAAATGCGGTCCGCACCGTATATGCCAGCACAATGGACCCCTCCGCGCTGGAATACCGCAGGCAGCGCGGACTTGGATTCAAAGATGAACAGATGGCGCTTCTGATCCAGCGTGTATCCGGATCTATGTACGAAGATTTTCTCATGCCAAATGCTGCAGGTGTCGGCTACTCTTACAGTGCTTATAAATGGGATGATTCTATCGATGCTTCCGACGGTATACTGCGCCTGGTAATGGGACTTGGCACAAGAGCTGTTGACCGTACAGAAGGAGATTATCCACGTATTGTGAATCTCTCTGCCCCGGAACGTTCCACTCTTACCGAAAGCTGGGCAAAACATCAGTATTCACAGCGTTACGTAGATCTTATGGATTATACAACAAAATCTCTGTCATCAGACCACCCAAAGACGTCACACCATATATGGATTCTTGGTATAAAAAACTGGTACTGGAACACGACAGCGATGCCGAGCGGACGTTCCGTGAGCGCGGACAGCGGCGTGAGATTCTCTTTGCCAACTGCGAAGGACTTGTCCGGAATACAGAATTTACCGGCTGTATGAAATCTCTTCTTCATACATTGCAGCAGGCTTACCAATATCCTGTCGACATCGAATTCACCATCAATGGAACTGATACCGGTGAATTTGTATTTAACCTGTTACAGTGCAGACCGCTTCAGGTCGGCACAAGAAGAGATGCCGTAACCGTTCCTTCGCTCCCGGAAGATAAAACAGTGTTCTCCGTTACCGATTCTTCCATGGGCGGGTCCCGGGCAGAAGATATTGACTATGTAGTCTTCGTCGACTCCAGAGCTTATTATGAATTCCCGTATAAACGAAAACCAGATATCGCTCATATTATCAGAGATATCAATCATCATTTCCGCAAAAGCAATCAGAACCTGCTTTTGTTCGTACCTGGACGTATCGGAACTTCCTCACCGGAACTTGGGGTTCCTGTAAGCTTTGCCGCGATCAATCACTTCTGTGCAATCTGCGAAATGTCGGACAGTGAAGTTGGATACATGCCGGAGCTTTCTTACGGAAGCCATATGTTCTAGGATCTGGTAGAGGCAGAGATTTTTTACACCGCGTTATTTGACACTCCAAAGACACGGATTTTTAATCGTACTGTTTTTCACGATATGCCTAACATTCTCACGGAAATACTGCCGGATTGTAAAGAGTATGAAGACATTGTAAAAGTATGCCATACGGAAGGCATGCATTTGAAGTTATACTCAGATATTCAGAACAGTGAAACCGTACTGGGATTCGAATCATAATCAAATACATCACAACACACAAAAGAAATGAGCAGCGTACACTGCTCATTTCTGTTTTATACATTATTAGATTATATTCATTGTCAGTTATCTTTTATAGATTCCCTCCAGTATATCTACGGTCCCTTCAATTCCAAGAAGGCTTGCATTCAACAATATCTCATGAGAACTGATGCTTCCCCATTCCTGCCCCGTATGGGTTTCGTAATAGTATTTCCGTTCTCTGTCCATTCGTTTAATGCGGTCGAGAGCCTTCTTCTCAGACACATCGTATCTTTCTGCAATACGTTTGATACGGTCAGCCCTGTCAGCACAGATAAATACATTGATACAGTTCGGATTATCCTTCAAGATATAGTCCGCACATCTTCCAACGATTACACATGGTCCGCGTTCTGCAAGCTTTTTGATAATTTCCGTCTGTAATTCATACATCTGTTCAGATAACGGCTGTACATATTCTTCCGAATTAATATAGGAAGAATATCCCATCGGTGTGATCAGATAACTGGATACAAAACTGTTAAGAGAAGTCTCATCAATTGCCTTTGCCGTCTCTTCTCTGATATCCATCTTCTCTGCTGCCATTCTGACAAGATTGTTATCATATAACGGAATATCCAGTCTTGTTGCAAGAAGGTTGCCGATCTCATGGCCGCCGCTTCCAAACTGTCTGCCTATTGTTATGATCTTATGTGTCGTCATAGGTATCCCTCCTTCGGATGAAAGTATCACGATTTCTTTGTCCCTATTATACCTGTTTCCGTCAGAAAATACCATACATTTCATTCAATTATTCTGTCAATTTTTATACTGCCTGTCGCCTTTCCTCTACCAGAAATCCTTTTTCCCTCAGCTCCTGCTCAATCAGATCCAGCGTCTCTTCGCTGTCGGCACTGACCTTATGATAATGATAGTTGGATGTGATGTTCTTAAGCGGACTGGACTTGCCACTTCGGATATCTTCCATAAATGCTCCGACCTTTCTCCGGGAACTTAAGGCCAGTTCCGCCTCCATCTTTCCATAGACTCTGTGATGGATCATGACATTGTCTACACATCCTCCCAGGTCAACGATCGTATTCAGCTCTTCTTCCAGCTGTTCATCTGTGTGCTGTACTTTAAATATCCGACACACCGTCTTTGGCTGGTTCAATATATAGCCGCGGTTTGTAGATATAATGTCATGTCCTGCGGCACGGATGAGTGCGATATCCTGCACGATCACCTGACGGCTGACACTATAAAGGGAAGCAAGCTTTGTTCCGGATACCGGAGCTTTGCTTTCCTGAATCTGTCTGATTATCTGTTCTCTTCTTTCAGATCCATGCATTTCCTGTTGCCACCTCCCATGTTATTTTCCCAAATGATCTATTTATCCATGTATTTTCTCCACACACGGTAATCACATCTATTATACCGCATGAAGGTGCTTTTAAGGAAATATCTAAAATCGGTGCGGAATGTGTCAGTGCTCCGCTGGAAATATAATCTACGCCGAGAGAAGTCAGTCTGCTGATATTCTCTTTCGTTACATTACCGGAACACTCCGTCTCCGCTCTTCCGTCAATGATCTTGATTGCTTCCTGCATCTCTTCTGTTGACATATTATCAAGCATGATGATATCTGCTCCGGCTTCTACTGCTTCTTTTACCATCTCAAGATTCTCAACTTCTACTTCAATCTTTCTTACAAATGGTGCGTAGTCTTTTGCCATCTCGACAGCTTTCTCTACACTTCCTGCAGCTCCGATGTGATTGTCTTTCAGGAGTACTCCATCAGACAGATTATAACGGTGATTGTATCCGCCACCCACTCTGACTGCATATTTCTCGAAAATTCTCATATTCGGAGTTGTCTTCCTGGTATCCAGAAGTTTCGTCCTGCTTCCTTCCAGAAGGGAAGCCACCGAATGTGTATAACTTGCGATTCCACTCATTCTCTGCAGATAATTAAGTGCCACACGTTCTCCCGAAAGAAGGACACGGATGTCTCCGGTTACTTTTCCCATTAACTGTCCGTTCTTCACTTCGTCACCGTCTTTGCAGAAAAATTCTACTTTTGTATCTTTATCTAATAATTCGAAGACTCTCTGGAATATCTGAAGTCCTGCGATCACTCCGTCCTGTTTGCAGATCAGATCTACTTCTCCGGTTACGGCTTCATGCATAACCGCATTGGTCGTTACGTCCTCACTTGAAATATCTTCTCTTAATGCTTCCATGATCAGGTGGTCTACCTGTAAAGTCATTGTTATGTTATTCATATTATGCTTGTCTCCTTTATCATTCTTCCTGTTCGTCTGTTTCTGTCCTTTTCCTGTTTATTTTTCTATTCATTTTTTGACAGATAGCAATTTTTATCTATGCATCCGTATACTGCATTTATTATAACATCTTATACCGCTTTACGTTCAGATATTTTTTCCTGTGTTTCTTCTTTTGTAATCTTTGTTGCTGCGCGCTTTGCAAAGACAAGACTTTCAAGAAGAGAGTTACTTGCCAAACGTTCGCTCCATGTACACCATTACCGCTTGTCTCCCCGACTGCATACAGGTGTTCCATAGAAGTCTTGCTGTCACTATCTACCCAGATACCACCCATAAAATAATGCTGTGCAGGGACAACCGGGATGCATTCTTTCGTTACGTCATATCCTTCTTCCAGACAATGTTCATAGATATTTGGAAAATGCTTTAAAATCGTTTCTTTTGGTATATGTTCCATAGAAAGCCATACATGGTCTGTTCCTTCTTTTTTCCATTTCTTCCCGGATCGCATTTGTTACTACATCTCTTGGAAGCAGTTCGTCTACAAAACGTTCTTTGTTCTTATTATAAAGGACCGCTCCTTCACCACGTACCGATTCTGAGATCAGGAAACGTCTTCCCGGTTTCTTGGAATATAGCGTTGTCGGATGGATCTGCACATAGTCCAGATGTTCCAGACGGATTCCATGCTTCTTTGCAATCTCAATCGCATCCCCTGTCAGATGTGGAAAATTCGTGGAATGCTGATAGGTTCCGCCGATACCGCCACTTGCAAGGATCGTATTTTCTGCATAAATTTCATACGTTCCCTTTTCATTCTTTGCCTTGATTCCTACACATTTATCATTTTCGATGATCACATCTGTCATCTCTGTATATTCATACATTTTCACATTTTTCAAGCTTCTTCACCTGTGCAAGCAGCTTACTTTGGTAATTTCTTTTCCTGTAACATCCTCATGGAAAAGGATTCTCGGTCTGGAGTGCGCTCCCTCTCTTGTATAGGCAAATTCGCCGTCCTTCTTTTTCAAACTCTACGCCATACTTTACCAGATCATTGATGATATCTCTGGAATTACGGATCATGATATCTACAGATTCTTTCCGGTTCTCATAATGGCCGGCTTTCATTGTATCTTCAAAATAACTGTCGTAGTCGCTTTCGTCTCTTAATACACAGATTCCCCCCTGTGCAAGGAACGAATCACTGCTTTCCAGATCTGACTTGGTAATTAATATAATATCCTGTTCTCTTGGTAAATTCAACGCGCTGAAAAGTCCTGCGACTCCGCTTCCTACGATTACTGTATCTGCATTCAGTTTCATAATACAACATCCTCTTTTCTATACTGCTTTCCGTTTACGGCCAGTTCCTCCACTTATATAATTCTGACCGCTTAAACTTTCCACATTATACCACTGTTATTTACATGTGACAAGACAGTTGTTGTATTTAATCTTTACACGTAATTTTCTATTTAATGCATCATGACGGCTGTCACCGATCGAACCTTTGTATGTAACCAGAAGGTTAAAATGAAAGATATGCTTAATCAGCAGATACAACACAATCGTAAATGCAAACAAATACCCAAACGTACCCCCCGACATTCCCATATCTCTGCCTTCATATCGGTCGTGCAGATAATGCTTGAGCTGATCAGAAGCAGCTATCACCTAGAGTCCTATTACCACATGTCTTTCCAGCATCGTAAGCCCCTGCGGCATGCTGGTTTTATTCTCCTTCATGACTTCCATCAAATCCATCTTCACTTCCATAACGTCAATCTCTCCCATATCATAGCCGTCTGAAAGAATTTTTTCTTTGTCATCAATTGCAGGTCCTTCGATGTATTCCATGACCAGCGCATGCATGGTCGTATATTCCTAATTTGTAAACAAAAAAAGATTATTGTGCCGGAATTTCATTTCTGTATCACAATAATCTTTTTTATTTATACCTATTTATACAAATTCTCCCCATCAGATTTGATAACACCCTGATACCAGTAAAAGCTATCTTTTTTTTATAGCGGTTTAATGTACCGCCTTCTTCCTCTTCACGGTCTACATATACGAAACCATAACGTTTCTGATAACCATTTAACCAGCTTAAAAAGATCTGTGAATGACCATGTACAGTATGCCAGAACTTCACAGCCTTCTTCAATTGCTTTTCCCAGTTCTTTCAAATGTTCTTCCAGATAATGGATTCTATATTCATCATGAATCTGATCATCTTCTGTCTTTTTTATCAAATGCTCCCAATCCATTTTCAGAAATCACAATTGGCAGACCATAACGGCTTGTAATTTCACGGCAGCAAAAGCGAAGCCCCATCGGATCTATCGTCCAATCCCAATCTGTTGTCATAAGATATGGATTTACTGGATTCTTATATATTCCCTGCATTCCCAGTTCTTGGGCAGATCCCTTTACACCTGTTGTATTCATCGTACCATACGGCGTAACTCCATCCATTGGATTATACTCACACACACAACTCTGATAATAATTTACACCCATGAATGTAATCTCTCCGGCAGCTTTTTTCAATATCTCCATATCTTCATCTAAAATTTCCGGAGCATAACCTTTTTTCTTCAGATAAGCCATCGCAGCTTTTGGATAACGCCCATATGCATATATATCCATCCACCAGAAATTTTTTCAATTCATCATAATCACGTTTTGCCATTGCATTTACCGGTTTGCAGTCCAACGCATAGGATGGTACATACGCAAAGCTTGCACCAATCTCTCCTTTTCCACCCATTTCACGATAAGCAAGTACTGCCCTGGCATGTGCCATAAAAGCATAATGATTAACCTGATAAAAAGTCTTCTGGTCATCAAATTTTCCAGGCGGATGCTGTGCTGTCAGCCATCCAAGAGAAGTAAATATATTCTGTTCGTTTAATGTAATCCAGTATTTCACTTTATCGCCAAAGTTTTCGAAGAGAGTCTTTGCATAAGTCACATAATCCTGAATGATCTCCGGGCTTTCCCATCCACCATACAGATCCACCAGTGCCTGCGGAAGATCCCAGTGGAAAATTGTCACCATCGGCTCAATTCCATATTTCAAGCATTCATCAATAATATCCTGATAAAATGCAAGTCCTTTTTCATTGACCGTACCTCTTCCTTCCGGATAAATACGGGCCCAGGAGATAGAAAACCGGTATGTTTTTAATCCCATCTCTGCCATTAATGCAATATCCTCTTTATAGTGGTGATAATGATCTACCGCTACATCACCGGTCGTTGCTTTATATGTTTTCCCTGGGATACGTACAAATGTATCCCAGTTTGTCACACCTTTTCCATCTTCTTTCCATCCACCTTCAATCTGATAAGCCGCTGAAGCGCTTCCCCATAGAAAGTCTTTTGGAAATCTTGTCACTTTCATTTCTTCCATATCCATATTCCTTTCCTTTACTGAACTTTGATAAGGTTACTTTCTTTTGTTACTTCTCCTGTTGCTGTTTTTTTCAACTATTGCATACTGATCTGTGTTTGAAACGATCACCGGCGTTGTTACATCATATCCAGCCTCTTTTATTTTTTCAATATCAAATTCGATCAACACATCACCCTTTTTTTCACAACATCTCCTGCTGCTTTCTTCGGTGAGAAATATTTTCCTTCCAGATTTACGGTATCGATTCCGATGTGTACCAGAAGTTCTACCCCATTCTCTCCTACAAGACCTACTGCATGTCCCGTTTCAAACATCACATCTACTTTTCCATCAAATGGTGCATAGATCACTCCTTTTTCCGGAACGATTGCCGCACCTTTTCCAAGAATTTCCTGTGCAAATGTTGCATCTGCAACTTCTGACAGTGAAATTGCTTTTCCTTCTGCCGGACTTGCAATATCAATCGCATTCTCCATTACTTTTACTTCTTCTTTGCTTTCTGTTTCCAGCATGTCTAATTCATCATCATTTTCATCTACTACATCTTCAAATCCAATGATCATTGTCGCAATGAATGCAACCACTATTGTAAGGAGAATCGTAAGTGCTGCAAATAACAGACTCTGCGGTTTTCCTTTTTCTACATACTGAACAATCGTTACGATTGCTGGTGTTGCAATTCCAAAACATTTCATTTGGAAAAATCCACCGACTAATCCACCAACAGCACCACCAATACATGCTCCTAACATCGGACGTTTCAAACGTAATGTTACACCATACAGAGCGGCTCTGTAATTCCTGCAAATAATGCCGAAAATGCAGAAGATCCGGCAATCTGTTTAAAATCTTTGTTCTTACTCTTTACTGCTACTGCAAGCGAGGCATCACCCTGTGCCATATTAGAACATAATTCTCCGATACAGATAAAGTTCTCATATCCTGTTGTGGCGATCATCCCTAATTTAATCGGTGTAAATGCATGATGCATACCTGCCATAACAACGAATGGATAAACACCAGCTACAAGACCAATGGCAATAAATCCTAATTTATCATGAATTGCATAAACTACTGTTGATAATACGTTACCACAGATTGCACCTAAAGGTCCAAGAATAATCAATGCAATAGGTGCTTCGATCAGCACCCAACATCGGTTTTAAGAAGTTCTTGGTTACTACCGGTGTAATCTTATCTACCAGACGCTCGACATATTTCAGCGACCATACTGCCAGAATAATTGGAATAACAGAATAAGCATAAGATGCATATGTTACCGGAATAAATTTAAGAAATTTTACAGTTTCTTTTGCATCATTTGCACTATTCATGAATGAAATAAAATTTGGATGCAACATAATCAACGCTATACTTGCCGCATAATACATATTCGTTCCAAATTTTTTTAGATGCAGATATCGCAATCAATACCGGCATAAAGAAAAATGCGCCGTCACCCATAACACTTAACAGATTATAAGTATCACCTTTTGTACTCAGAACACCGATCATAGGAAGTAATGTAAGCAATACTTTGATCATAGCTGCACCAATGATTGCTGGAATAACAGGTGCCATGATACCTGAAATCGTATCCATCAGCATAGAAAATACATTCTGTTTTTCCTTATTCTGTGGTGCTTTTTCGGTACTTCGTTTGAAAAATTCCCAAGCTTATTAAGCTCTGCATAGACATTTGCCACATCATTACCGATGATAATCTGATACTGACCGGCTTTTTTCATGATTCCCATAACACCTTTTGTTTTTTTACTGCTTCATCATCAACGATGGATTCATCTTTTTAATGTGAAACGAAGTCTCGTCATACAATGTACCAGGCTGATTACATTTTCCTTTCCCCCGACTCTTTGGAGGATTTTTTTTTTTTGCTATACTTTCGTAATCCATTTTCATTTACCTCAATTTTCTTTTTATTTTTCATATATATAACAAAGACCCGACTTAAAAGAGCATACGCTTCCCGGGACCGCTGCTTTCTTTTAAGTCAGGTCTTGCTTAACTGAATAATAACAAACCTGCAATCTATTCTGATTGTTCATCTAATATTCTTTTAATGTGTATTAATAAATATAATCTTTCATCTATTGTCAATTTGTAGGAATACTGTTTTTCAATATATTCCACAATTTTTTCTGACTCCTGAATAAGCATATTCATTCTCTTCTATCAATACTTTGTATATTTCCTGCATGCTGTCTTGATAAATGGTATTATCAAATACTCTGGTCGCAAAAATTTCAAATGAGTTAGAAACCGTTCATACGATATCGATTTCTCGTTAAATTCTATCTTAAAATGGATTCTGACAATCTGAAGAACTGCATTAATCAATTTCGTAATCTTATTAACATCTACATTACTTCCGCTGCCAAGTTCGGCCGAAACGATGTGCATCGCTATAAATGCAGCTTCGTCTTCCCCTAGATTCTCATCATTTTGTTCCTGTATCCATTGTACTGCCCTTAATCCGATTTCATATTCTTTTGGATAAAATTTACGGATCTCAAGTTTCATCATATTTTTTAATGCTATATTCTCACGATATCTGTCAACTGCGGAATTGATATGATCTGTAAGTGTCACATACAGGGAATCCCTGACTTTCAATCCTTCCTCCCTCGCTGTCTTTACGATACGGCTTACAATCTCCAAATATTCTTCTGATATTTCTTTTACTACTTCCTGCAGTCTCCTGCTGTCATCGACACTCTCCAGATAATAAGTTTTATCCGCCAGTGCTTCATCCAGATTTTCACCCTTCTTTTTCTTGAACCCGATTCCTGCTCCTGTTATGATCAGTTCTCTTCCCTCCTGATCACTACTGACAACTGCATTCGTATTCAGAACTCTGACTATTTTCACAGCCATTCTCACCTCTAATTCAATCTTAACAACCATTGATACAATATGATAAAAAAAGACTGCTCATAATACAAAATCTCTTGATTTCTTGCACTATAAACAGTCTTGCTTACCATTACGTAATAACAAACTTGTTATTATATTACCAATAATACCTGTCTTTGTCTATATTCTTTTTATTTTTCGTCATAACTAATAAATTTACCATTTTCTTTTTTGTGTATTTTCACAAGTATTTTATTCGTTTCTTCTCAATAATGAACTTCACTTCACCTTTCTTCCCTTCTTTTATTCTAGTGAAGCTCTGATATCATCATTCCAGAAAGCATTAGGGCAACTACTTTTTCTCTTCTCTCTCCTCCTCTTTTTTATATTCAATTACTTCTGTCATACGTTTCTATGTTCTTTTGATTATTCCACATTCTTTAACGCTTCATCCATCGGAACCTTTTTAATCTTCCGATATTCCAGAAGTGCTACCGCCACATAGGTAATAAATCCAACCAGGAACATTTCCACATATATCTTTGGATCGATCCACAGTGTGATCCATCCGGTCAGACTTTCCATCATCATTACACGGAAGATTACATTCATAACTACCGTTTCAATCGGAAGACTTAAGAGCAGTTCTATTACAACCACAACCATGGTTGACATAATATACAACCTGCTGATCTCTCCGTTGGTATATCCAAGGATCTTCGTCATGGAAATGGACTGCGCATTTTTCTCGATAATGATCTTTGACAACAGATAAATGACAATCATATAGATCATGATCGCAAATCCATTGACCAGTCCCATCATATTTCCCATGGATACATCCAGCTGTCTTGATACCTTCGTCAGTGCTTCCAGATCAACTACAGACCCTATGTATTTCTCATCAATGTCTTTAATCTTTGTATTTGCAAAATATCCCGTATAATAATCACTTCCAAGATCAAATGTCTCGTTTAATTTGTCACGGCTCATAAATACACTGATTGCCCCGCTGTAATCATAGACTCCTTTTACTTTGAATGTGTAGCGTTTGCGTTCGTATTTTTCTTTTAATGTAATCTTATCTCCCGGTTCTACTTGATACTTATCTGCATATGCCGTCGATATATATACGCCATCTCCCAGATCTGCCTTAATATACTTACTGTCCGGTTCTACCCGTACAATACTACCTCTTCGCTCTTGGCCTCTCCCTGAATTGTATTTAATGCGTATGCACTGAATTTTTCTGCTGTCTTGTTATCTGTCTTCGTGCCGTTCGAATACTGCATCAGCGATAGTAAACTTTCCAGTTTACTTCCACTGATTGCATCCGTCGGAACCTCCAGCATATACTGGTACTTTGCCAGCATATTTTCCTGTATTTCTTCCTGATAATGGTTCAGTACCGACGGGAGCAGCAATCTGAAGAATAACAGCAGATTTGCAAATATAATTCCTACAAACAGCACCAAATAATTACTGATATTCTGAAAATAACTCTCAGACGGAATCTGCGGAAGATACCGAGTTTTGTACTTAAATGAACTGCCCTTTTTGTTTTCTGAAGAAAGATCTCTTCTTATGAACTTAAGCGGCGACAGTCTTAATTTGTAATGTAAAATTCCATAGTTGATCACCAGCATGATAATAACCGGTACAACTGTTGTCATCCAGAATGCTTCTGCATTCCAGACCGTTACATATGTCGGAAGGCTGTAACTTCCATAGTACATCCCCGCACATACCTGCTTTAATACTGTATAACCGAGAATATTTCCGACCAGTGCCCCGATCAGTGTGATCACAACCGGAAGTGCCATATAATGTAAGATCAATTCGCGCCTTGTATACCCGGATGCACGCAGTGTTCCGATCACGCCCGCTTCTTTCCTGATCGTATTGCTGATCGTAATACCGAATACAAATGCAAGAATCGCCATTACAATATAAAACAGCATAACGATCATCGCACGGTCGCTTCCCATATCATCCCCTGTAAAATGGATCGACTGATTCTGGTATTGTGGTACAAAACTTTCTATCGTCACGACATCTGCCATGTCTTCCATCAGGTCTTCGGCCATCTTCTTTTCTTTTTTCTCTGTTGCAGGTTTTTTATCATAGATCCAGGCATAATTATACTGTACCTTTACCTGATTCAATGCTTCAAAATCTTTGTCTGTAACAATTGCCACCCGAACTTTACAGCATCAAACATCGTATCATTATTATTCTGAAATAATGCACTGTATTCGGAAAGTGCCACAAGACCTGTAATCCGAATGTCTTCTTTCGACTTTTCACCGTATCCCCGACTTTCAGCTCATTATTATCTGCATACATACGGTCCACAGCGATCTCACCGGACTTTTTCGGCATCTTCCCATTCATCAGGCAGACCTTATCTACCTCTTTCCGGTTCTTGAAAAATCGTATGGTACTTCCGTTCGTAAGCTTTTTGCTCTATATAAAAATTCTCATATACCTTTACATCCGATTTTTCAATATCTTCTTTCTGTGCCGGAGTCAGCTTCTTCTTCGTCTGGAAATATCCGTCTTCGATATTGTATTTTTGAAAGCTGTCATCATATGCCCGGAGCATACTTCCATCAGCTACCAGGAATCCTGATACGAAACCAATCGTTATTGCCATCATGATAAAGACAACTAAATACTTTCCAAATTCACTTTTTAATTCTCTCGGCAATCTTTTTCTTAAAGGACTTTTCATCTGTTATGTCCTCCTTACCATTCCAGATTGATCGCCGGAATCTTTACTTCATTTCTGTAATTCTTCCGAATCATTCCGTCTCTTAACTTCACTACCCGGTCGGCCATGTCTTTGATCGCATCATTATGTGTAACCATGATAATCGTATTGCCATATCTCTGATTTACCGTCTCGATCAGTTTCAGGATTTCCTTGACGTATGATAATCCAGCGCACCGGTCGGCTCATCGCACAGCAGGATGTCCGGATTCTTGACGATGGCCCGTCCGATCGCAGTTCGCTGCTGCTGACCTCCGGATAACTGATTCGGCAGTTTTTTCTGATGTTCATAAAGACCAAGCGTATGTAACAATTCATCCACATCTAACGGATGATCACTCAAATATGCCCCTACTTCAATATTCTCCCTCACAGTCAGATTGGGGATCAGATTGTACATCTGAAAGACGTATCCGAGATGCTTTCTTCTATACAGTGAAAGTTTCTTCTCCGTCATATCCTCCAGACGTTCGCCTTCAATCGTGATACTGCCCTCATCAGCACCATCAATTCCCCTATGATATTCAGAAGTGTTGATTTACCCGAACCGGATGGTCCAAGCAAGACACAAAAGTTCTCCTTTTTCAATATCCAGATCCAGACCTTTCAACACGTTCACACGGCTGTCGCCTGTCCCGAATGACTTTTTAATTCCTCTTATTTCCAGAAACATAATTCTCCTCCTTCAGTTACCTTCCTATAACCAATGTTAGTTTAAACTTATTTATTTGTCAACGAAATCCTTTTTTAGAATGTCTTCATCCGGAATTTTCGTCAGATTTTTCCTAATTTATCTTTATATTTTTGCATATTTGGTAAAAAAGGATGACTCTCTACTTATGTCATCCTTTTCATTCTCAACTTATCTGAACCTATCCTGATTCTTTTTCTTATTACATTTTCTTATATCGAAACAATCGCTTTGAACTGATCACAGTCGATCTTAATATCAAATTCTCCTCCCAGTGCTTTCGCATAGGTACTTACGATTGCAAGTCCCAGTCCGTTACCCTCACTGGTTCTTGCCTTGTCACCTCTTGAAAACCGTTCGATGATATCTTCTTTTTCAAAATCCATCTCATAGCCGGATGTATTCGTAATCTCCAATACTATTTTCTGATCTGTTCCCGCTTCCTTTTTTATACGTCTTGACAAATACCCTGGTTCCTTTCGCCGAATACTTCAGCGCATTTTCCACCAAATTCTGGCAGATCCGATAAAAATATGAATTATCAGAATAAATTGCCGTATCTTCTTCCGTAAGCTGAGTTACAAATTTCAGCCCGCTTTTTTTATCCGGTCATCCATATCTGCAAATATCTGTTCCATCAGACGATTAAGCTCAAAAGTTTCTTTGTGAAGTTCTACATTCCCACTGCTCGCTTTTTGCCAGCGAAAACAGGCTGTTGATCATCTCACCAAGCTTTCCTGCTCTTGTCGATATCACGTCTACATAGTCCCTCACTACATCACTTAATTCTTCTTTTTGATCAGTTCCAGATATCCGACGATGGAAGTCAGCGGCGTCTTCAGATCATGCGATACATTTGTGATCAAGTCTACTCTTAACTGGTCACTTCTCGATACCTTTTCCAGACTCTTCCGTTCAATCTCCAGCGCCTGTTCCAGACGCTTCTGAAAGAAGCTCTCCGTCTGCTCCATGATCTGATCCAGCTCATTTCTCCAGTATCTCTGGATCACTTCCCGGCAGCAGATATATTCTATAAACACCGTTGCTACCATCATATATCCAGCTGCATAATTCCATCCCCATCCGCTGCTGTAACTGATAAAGAAAAGATATGCCGCTGCTGCCGACAGTTCTACCGCCAGTATATTCCGAAATCTTTTTCCGACTGTTTTTCTTTCGCCTTCCAGGTCTGATAATAGATACTGTCTTCTGTATCCTGCAGATAGGTCTCTGCACTCCCTTTCTGACTCCAGTTCCGATATCTCAGTTTCATATACCTGCGTACGAGCAGGCAGATTCCCGGCTGCACCAGGATATTGCCGATCAGGCAGATTCTCCATACGCCCCATGTACTGAAATAATATCTGTTCACTAACACCACAAAGAACAGGAAGCTTCCAATTATAAACAGCAGAAATCCAAATACGCAATCATAATATTCTTTTATAAACTTTTTAATTGCTTTTTACCATATTTTTCCATTTTGTATCCAATTCCCCACACCACCTTTAAATATCTTGGCTTCTTCGCATCAATCTCCACTTTTTCCCTGATATGACGGATATGTACCATTACAGTATTCTCTACTGCATAATCTGCTGTTTCCTGCCATACATTCTCATAGATCTGCTCCGCCGGAAATACCTGCCCGATGCGCCATCAATAGCTCCAGGATCTTATACTCTGTTGCCGTCAGATGCACTTCTTCTCCTTCAACAAAGATGACTCTCTGCTTTTTATCCAGTACCAGACCGCCATTCACGATCTGATCCGGATCTTTCTTTTTCTCCGTTTCTCCACCGCTCCATGCGCGGTATCTGCGTAAATGCGCTTTCACTCTGGCGATCAGCTCCGCAGGATTATACGGCTTCTCAATATAGTCATCTGCTCCGAGCGTAAGTCCCGACACCTTATCACTTTCTTCCGTCTTGGCCGACAGGATGATTACCGGAATCCTGCTTTTCTCACGCAGCTTCATCAGTGCCGACAGACCGTTGAGTCTTGGCATCATCACATCCAGAAGGATCAGGTCTACATTCTCCCGCTCCATAATATCCAGTGCTTCCATACCGTCATATGCTTTCAAAGTCTCATACCCTTCATACTTTAACAGTTCACTGATGGAGTAGACGATTTCTTTGTTATCATCTACTACTAATATTTTTTTCTGCCTCCATTTCTTTTCGACTCTCCCCTCTTTTCTTTTTACAGCCATACTATACCGCTCATGATTTAAATATTTCACGATAACATTCTTAAAAATTTCTTATGATTAATCTTCGCTATGCAAGGACGAATAAAATGCGATTCCAAGTATCACTGCACCTCCGACCAGTTCTCTGACCGTAGGGATCTCTTAAGAACAGAAGTGCAAATACGATGCCGTACACCGTCTCCATTCCTGAGATAATTCCCTGCTGTCTGTGCTTTCACACCCTTTTGCGCCGTCACATATAAAGAATAGGCAATCGCCGTACATAAAAAACCAATTGTTGCAACACCTGCGAAATCCACCAGACGCCATTCTGCTTTCACCAGTACCAACGCCGGAAGCAATGCAATTGCTGCTGTTCCCTGTTCATACAAACAGATGGTACGTCCTTTGTATCTGCTGGCAAAAATACCGGTTTGATAACGTCATCACTGCATATGTAAAGCTCGCAATCATTCCCCAGATGATTCCGACCGTTACTTTATTCTCCACAGAAAACTCCGGAATTGTGATCAATACTCCCAGCAGAAGGATCAGTGCATTCAAAATATTCCTGCCACGAATCTTCTCATGAAATAATAACGGCTCCAAAAACGTCAGAAACAGCGGGAATGTAGAGAATGTAATCGTTCCAATTGCTACAGACGATGTCTGATGGATTGAAAGAAGCTTGACCAGTGAATTGCCATTACCACACCTGTCATGATCATAAGACCATAATCTTTCTTTGAATCAAGCGTCAGCTTATCCTTGCAGACCAGAGATATTGCCAGCAAAAGCAGTGAAGAACAGATGACTCTTCCCATTGCCACCTGTACCGCCGGAACCTGTACATACTGACCGATCACGCCGGAGCAGCTAAAACACATAACCGCAATATGCAGCAGTATCACATTCTTTTTTGTATCTTTGCTCATTGATTTCTCACCCATATCTTTCTCCCATGTATCTCTTTGTGTATTTTTATTTATTTTCATTCCCGACCAGTATAACACATTCTCACCAGTCTCCGCTCTGTCTATTTATAATTCTTCACAAGTTCTTCCTTCTCTTTCCGGCAGATCAGATGATACGTCACATCCGCCTCCGGATCCGTCAGCGGAAAACCTTCTTCCCTTCAGAAGATGGTTCACATCCGTTGCAAAATTCGTGGTAAAACAAAAGACACCTGCACAGGTTGCTCTTCGCTTCCTGATCCAGAGTGGCGTTGTTGTAATTCCAAAGTCCGTTCATAAAGAACGTATGGAAGAGAACTTTAATATATTTGATTTTACACTTTCTGAGGAAGATATGAAGACACTGGAAACTCTGGATGGCGGAGAGAGTCTGTTCTTCTCACATCACGATCCGGCTACGGTGGAGTGGTTTATGAGTATTGTTTAGATTCAAAAATTGTGTGCCTTAAAAGCTATGTAGCCCCGTAGGAAAAGTATAATAGGATGCTGGTTCCGTTCACTTCGTTCAAAGTCACCTGCATCCTATTACATTTTTCCTACGAGGCGCGTAGTTTTTTGTGATTTTAAATCATATTCTTTTTTTGGAGAATACATCCAGGAATTTTTTACGGTCTCTGACAGTGCTTCGTTTTGCGCCAGATCAGGATGCATCAGCTGTCTTGACAGTATCGTCTGTGTAATATGAAGAAGCTTTGCTGTTCTTGTAATATTCTCTTCACGCGCTGCCATCAGAAAGTATTTCAACACCCGAAGTTCCATACTTTTTTGCTCCTGTTTATCCGTTTTTCTTTTCATATGCTCATTGTAGCTTATCTTTGTTCGTACGAAAAGCAATTGTCATGATTGTGCATATATAAATTTGATATTTTCATAGATCAGTGAAAAATCGACCACACATTTTCCATCGAATATCCGCACAGGTACCTGATCTGTAAATCCATATATCACTGGTATCTCGACTTTCTCTAGATCATACACAATCACTTTTTTCTTATCCGGATCCACCAGCCAGTATTCTCTTACCCCCCGCTTTCTGATACTTCATAAGCTTCAGATAACTGTCCTTCTTCCTTGTACTTTCAGACAGGATCTCAATAATAAAATCCGGCGCACCGAAAACCCCTGTCTGGTAAGCTTTTTTCTGTCACAGACGATCATAAGATCCGGCTGTACCATCGTTTTATCGTCCTGATCCAGTTGTACATCCACCGGCGCAAACATTGGAATACAAGCGCCTTGGTTCTTTTCAATGTATCCGACAAGCGAACTATATATCTTGGATGCCAGCAGCTGATGTACACTAAGCGGTGCTGCCATGTCATATATCGTTCCATCGATCAGTTCGGCTCTTTCATCTTCCGGAAGTTTCCGATAATCCTCTATTGTATATTCGCCTTGTTTCTTCTTTGTTGCCACATAATAACCGCTTTCTTCTTTTTACGCTCTCCGGATAGATATCCGGATGGCTGTCCTCCAGATATGTTCCAGAACATTTTTTCTTTTCTTTTTCCATATCATCTTGTTTCATCGCTTCATCTCACCCTCGATCCACGTCATGATGACATCCACCAGATATTCCTGCTGCACCTTACTTAACTCTTTGCCCGGACGCATCTTATGGCATTTATATATGCATCCCCTGCAGCATGTCGCGGTTGCATGTTGTGCTATGAATACCGGGTGTCCCCGCATCGGCGTCTGCTTTCCGTCATTGGGGATCACTGCAGGTGCTTCTCTTTTGCAATAAAATCTTCGGCGTGACGCCGGATGGTATCCATACCCTTTTCACGTATATATGCCTTGTCCTTTTCTTTCAGATGAAAACTGTTTCTGAATTTGGACTGTTCCAGACGGGAAAATAATTGCTGATACCATTCTTCCTTTGTCATCTTTTTCATGCCTCTTTTCATTTGTAAATGTGTTTCAACCTATCTTAGATACTATATTAACATATACTAGATGATTTTTCCACTTTATAGATCTAACATATATTACGTTTCATATATAAAAGCGGATACGGATTACCTTCCTCATCACACTCCGTTCTCTTATATGTCTGAAATCCCAGATGTTCATAGAATCCAACAGCCTGTGGATTCTGTTCATTGACCGTTACTTCCTGGTTTGATGTGATTTTCCAGAATGGATTCGTATTTGACATAAGTTGCTTCCTCAATCTGATAAATACTCACGAGTCACACTACCGGAAGATTCTAACATTTCTTTCGGCGTCCCTGTAAAGAGAATCTCGCCGCCAGCCTGACCTCCTTCCGGTCCAAGTTCAACAATATAGTCCGCATCCTTCATAACGTCAAGACTATGTTCGATAATAAACAGCGTATTGCCCTGATCGGTCATCCGGTTGAAAAGCTTCATCAGCCGTCTGATGTCATCCAGATGCAGTCCGTCTGTCGGTTCATCCAGAATGAAGATCTGTCCGCGCTCTTCAAGCTTGTCCGCCAGCTTTACACGCTGCAGTTCTCCACCCGAAAGTGTCGTCATAGACTGATTCAGATGCAGATATCCCAGTCCAACCTGCTCCAGCATATCGAGTTTATTGACGAAATCAGTGTTTTCAAAAAAACCGAATTGCCTGACGTACAGTCATATTCATAACTTCAGCAATGTTTTTTCCCTTTATACTGATACTTCAGCACTTCTTCCGAATACCTGGTTCCATGACATACCTCACAAACCGAATCTCAATAGAATCCATATAGGCCATATCCGATATAATAACCCCTTTTCCCTGGCATACAGGACATGCCCTTTGGAATTAAAGCTGAAATATGACCGTGCAATATGATTTTCCTTAGCAAACAGAGCCCTGATTTTATCTGCAATGTCCAGATAGGTAGCCGGGGTCGATCTTAAATTGATCCCTATATCTTTCTGTCTGATTGAAATAACCTCTCCCGGATACTGGCTGGTAAAATATTCCATCAGCGAACTTTTTCCGGAACCGGCCACGCCGGCAATGACTGTCATAACGCCAAGTGGAAGTTTCACATTTACATTCTTTAGATTATGAAGATTGGCATGCTCGAGCTGATACCAGCCTGTCGGCTTTCTATATTCCATTTTTACCGGCGTTTTTGTCCGCAGCATACGCCCTGTCACCGTATCAGCCTTTAAAAGTCCTTCGTAACTGCCCTGGTACATAATCTGTCCACCGTTTATACCGGCTTCCGGTCCCATATCCACAATATGATCCGCCAATGCAATAATTTCCCGGCGATGTTCCACGATCAGAACTGTATTTCCATGTTCTTTTAATTTGATCAGGGAATTTTTCAGCTTCTGGATATCTCTTGAGTGCAGTCCTACACTTGGCTCATCCAGTACATACATCATATCTGTAAGCGGCGAATTGATATATCTGGCAATTTTAATCCGCTGTGCCTCGCCGCCGGAAAGTGTATCTGTTCCCCGGCTGAGCGAAAGATAACCCAGACCAATCTCAGTAAGCGCATTCATCCGTTTTAAGATCTCCGTTTTTATGTCACGTGCCAGCGGATCTTCAATCTGACGGATAAATTCTGCTGCCTCAGGAATCGGCATATCGGAAACTTCACAGATATTCTTGCCATTGATCAGGCAGCTGCGGATCTTTGCATTCAGTCTGGCTCCATGGCAGACCGGACATGTAAATGTGCTGACAATCCGATCCAGTTCTTTCTTATGAAGCTGCCCTTCTTTGGATGTGATGATACTGCGGTACATACGCGGATAAATTCCTTCATATTTCGCAGATTTCGGCCAGTTATCCGGTGGATTTTTAAGACGGATCTGCGGAGAATAAAGGAACAGATCCATCTCTTCTTTTGAATAATCTTTAATCTTCTTATTCAGATCAAACAGACCGCTGTAAGCATATCGTTTCCATCTCCAGGCTCCGGTTGTAAACGCGGGCCATTTAATAACCCTTCATCGTTTAAACATTTATCAAAATCTACAAGCTTGTGTATATCTAATTCTGTCACAACTCCAAGACCTTCGCAGCGCTCACATTTTCCGCTTGGATGATTGAAGGAAAAACTATCCGAATATCCGACAAAAGGTTTTCCGACACGAGAAAAAAGCAGGCGCAGCAACGCATAAATATCGGTGTAAGTGCCAACCGTAGACCTCGAATTAGCAGCCGGTTTTTCTGATCGATTACGATCGTGACCGGAAGATTTTCCATGCGGTCTACTTCCGGGCGGCCATATTTGGGCAAAACTGCTGCACAAAACTTGGAAATGTTACATTCAGTTCCCTTCTCGATTCTGCCGCAATCGTATCCAGACAAAGAGAAGACTTTCCCGAACCGGATACTCCGGTAAAAACTGTGATTTGTTTCTTGGGAATTTTTAAAGAAACGTGTTTTAAATTATTTTCTGTCGCATTGATAATATTTATAAAATCCTGTTCGTTATTTTCCATTTTCTGTTCCTTTCGCTCATAAAAGGCATTTGGATTCGTGTACTGTCCATGCCTTTTCTAAGTAATCCGCCTCCTTCGTTTCATCTTTTTTATATAGTTAAATTCCGATTTTTATTTTTGTTTCCATAGCATAGTGTACTCTTTTTTCACCAGTAGCTTCATCCAAACCTTCGCATTGAATAATGAACCCTTCTCTTTGGTAAAAAGAAATTGCTCTGGTATTCTTCTGGTATACATTTAATTGTAATCTAACTTTTTATCCTTAATATAATCCAATAAAAGCTTACCTATGCCACATGACTGCATTTCTTCAGCGACAAAAATACCCTCGATATATTCATCATTTAGTCCTACAAATCCTTGTATCATTTTATCCGCTTCAAATACATAGACTTCGGATTGTGACATCATTTCTTTCACTAATTCATAATTACTTGTCCAGTATCGATTGGAAATAAAATAATGTGCTTTCAGATTTGTCTTTAACCATATATCAGCAACTCTATCTACATCCCCGTTCAGCAACTTTCTAATCATAACAAATATTCTCCCCCAACTACATCCTTTATGCTTTTCTCTTTTTTTCATTCTATCACAAGCTCACCATTAATCATCAATTTTTGATATTTTTTCTTTTTTTCCTGAAATTAAGTAAAGAATCGGATTGCCTTTACATAGTTTCCACTTTCAAAAATAAAAAAATGTGTATTTTTGAAAGCGGCGGGGAGATGCAAGAGTTTTTGAATTATGATAATGTCAAAGGGGCACAGAATCTTTTGACGAACCAAGCTGCCACTCATTGCCCAGTGACAGCAGTTTGCTACTATCCTGATACCTTATTCTTTCTACCAGCGTTTCCTTTTCAGATTACTGCTTAAAACGCAGGAAAGTACAATCTGCAACAGACCGACAAAAAAATCATAATAAAAATTGGTACGATTGGAACATGATAAATATTCATTCCAAATATTCCATTATGCTTTGCATAGGAAAAAGTGCATAACCGAGCGGCAAACCAATAATCAAAGCTACGCATATGGTGCCAACCGTAAAAATCAGTCCCTGTAACTGCAGGCATAAATTTAATTGTTTATTTGTCATGCCCACAGCCTGTAATACACCATATTCCTGCTTTTTTGTCGTAATATTCATGATCATGGTGTTTGCCATATTCATAAAACCGATGAGTCCCACAACCGCCATAAACAGATAACAGCCAAGCTTCATCATGCGGGTTACTGATTCTGCAGATTCTAACTGTGCATGATAGGTATCCATTTTATATGCAAGTATTTAAAGTATTCAGACTCTGTTCCACAGATAGCCATAGGCTGTTTTTATGGAACGGTATACATCTTCCAAGATATGTCCGCACTTACAAAAAGATAGCCATTTTTTAATTAGTCACTTTGTCTAAAAGACTATTCCAACTGTAAAACTCTGTAACTGCAGGCATAAATTTAATTGTTTATTTGCCACCTGTAATCACCATTTTATCGTAATATTCAGTCCATGAGTCCTACAGATAAACAGCCCAAGCTTCATCATGCGGGTTACTGTTCTGCAGATTCTAACTGCATGATAGGTATTCATTTTATATGGAAGTATTAGAAATCAAAGTATTCACTCTGTTCCACAGATGCCATCTTTTTGTATCACAGTCCACCCACAGATAGCCATAGGCTGTTCCTCCTCGGATTCATGGAATGGCCGGAATGAAGTGTCCGCACTTACAAAAGATCCTGCAATCTTTCCTGACTGTTACTTATTTTTACTTCCGGTGTATAACTTTTTACTGTCTTCTTTCCCTTC
>VOFB01000615.1_pt1 | contig 31848 bp, 51 predicted proteins | sample 5384141 | NCBI WGS metagenome assembly VOFB01 (sample SAMN12384721, study PRJNA508395) | human gut metagenome | isolation source: healthy gut A | host: Homo sapiens | reverse complement strand
GACATCGCCGATGTTCTCGAACGCTGACATCATTGAGGCCTGCACCTTCTTTGAAATCAGCCGAAGATACTGCACAAGATAGAGACTCTGCGCGACGTCGAAGCAGCTACGTTAAGCTCAGCCAGTCGAGCACGACGCTCTCTCCGGCGGCGAGGCACGGCGCGTGAAGCTCACTACCGAGGCTTTACCGAGCGCAGCACCGGCGGCACCGTATATGTGCTGGATGAGCCGACGACCGGACTGCACGTCGCCGATGTACACCGGCTCATAAACATCTGGATAAGTTCGTCGAGGCGGGGAACACGGTCGTTGTCATTGAGCATAACCTTGCGTCATCAAGGTCGCTGACAGGATAATCGACCTCGGCCCCGAGGGCGGCGATATGGGCGGCGAGCTTGTCTACGCCGGAACTCCGGAGGGTGCGCCAGTGTGAAGCGAGCTTCACCGCCAGTTTCTCAAGAAATGCTGCCGTAACGGAGGCGGCGCCCCTCTCTATAGAATATCCGTGGAGGGGGGAGAGCATGACGGTAAAATTCCTTGTGAGGCATGGCGGCCTGCTTCGCGTGCCTCGGCATTCTGGGCTGATAGCGCGCATCATGCAGACTCCGGTGAAATTCGGCCGAGCAGACAGGCTATATGCTCATAAATATCAGCGGCGCGGAGCCGCGGCTGGAGCAGACTTTGAACGGCCTGCTGTGGCTCAATGACAACGGCATACCTCCAGGCTGCCGCATAATCATCACCGGCACGGAGCTTGACGAAGAGACCGGATTCGTCGCCCCGCGATGGCCGAGGATCATCGCTGCATTACTTTCGTGGGAAAATGGGGAGCTCGAATGGATGAAAACGAACTGCTAGAGCTGTCCGGCACGGTCCGATTCCGTGATTTATAAAATGAAGAGAACGGCTACACCGTGCTTGCGCCTGAGAGACGAAAACGGCGAGGAGTGACGGTCGTCGGCTGCCTTCCCGTACGCCGCGCCCGGCGAATCCATGATCGTCAGCGGCAACTGTGTCGCAATGGCGTCCACGGCAGGCAGTTCAAGGCCGAGGTTTCGCAGCGTATGCTGCCGAGCACCGCGCCCGCGATCTATGAATATCTCGCGGGCGGAGCCGTGCGCGGCATCGGCCCCGCGACGGCGGCGCTCATTGTCAACAAATTCGGCGATAAGACGCTGGACGTGCTCGAAAACGCGCCGCAGAAGCTGGCGGAGATAAAGGGCATAAGCGCGGCGAAGGCGGAGCAGCTTTCGAAAAGCTTCCGCCAGCAGGCTGGGATACGCAGACTCATGGAGTTCGTGTGCTCGTTCGGCCTGCGCCCGATACTCGCCATGCGCATGTATAAATATTACGGTGCCGAGGCGCTGGAGCTGCTGCGCGATAACCCGTATATCCTCGCCTCCGTGCATATCGGCGGCAGCTTCGCGGAGGCCGACCGGCTAGCCCTTGAGATGGGTATCGACGGGTACAGCGCAAACCGCATCTGCGCCGCGATAATTTTTGAGCTTCAGCATAATTCCGGCAACGGCCACTGCTTCATCCCGCGCGAACAGCTCGCCGCGGCGACGGCGAAGCTCATCGGCGTCGAGCCGGAGGACGTGGACGAGAACATCGAAACGCTCATCTCCGGCGGGCAGATACGCTATGAGTTCATCGCCGGCCGCAACGCCTGCTATCTTCCGGAGCTTTACGAGGCGGAGACTAACGCCGCGGAGATACTCGCGCGGATGTGCCGCCGCAGCTTCGGCGACAAGGCGGATATAAACAAGATAATCGCCAAGCTTGAAAAAAGCCAGCATATAAGCTACGCGCCGCTTCAGAAGCAGGTTCTGGAGCTTGCGCTGAAAAATCAGGTGGTAGTCCTCACGGGCGGCCCCGGCACCGGCAAGACGACGTCGATCCGCGCCGTGCTCGCGATGTTCGACGAGCTGGGCATGAAAACGCTGCTCACCGCGCCGACGGGGCGCGCTGCGAAGCGTATGACCGAGCTTACCGGACAGGATGCCTCGACGATACACCGCCTGCTCGAAGCGAAGTTTGACGACACGGGCGACTCAGTCGTGTTCACAAAGTGCGAGTCCGACAGGCTCGACTGCGACGCGGTGATACTCGACGAGTGCTCGATGGTTGACATAATACTTATGAACGCGCTGCTCTCGGCGCTCCCCGCCGGACGCGCGGCTCATTCTGGTCGGCGACGCGGATCAGCTGCCGTCGGTCGGCCCAGGCAACGTGTTCTCCGCGATAATCCGCAGCGGCGTCGTGCCGACGGTGCGCCTGACGGAGATATTCCGCCAGAACGGCGGCAGCCGGCATAATCCGCAACGCGCACATGATAAACCGCGGCGAGCACCCCGATTTCGCCGAGAACGCGGGAGATTTTTCCGTCTGCGAGCGTTTACAGGCGGCAAGCTCTGTCGAGACTATAACGGAGCTGTGTACCACGCGCCTGCCGAACAAGATGCATATCCCGCCCGAGGACATACAGGTCCTCCTCGCCGACGCGGAAGGGTGAGGGCACCGTCAACCTCAACCGGCACCTTCAGGCGGCGCTGAACCCGCCTGCGAAGGACAAGCCGGAGAAAGCCTTCGGCGACGTCATCTTCCGCAAGGGCGACCGCGTGATGCAGATAAAGAATAACTACGACATCATGTGGCGCACGAGGATAACCGCTCCGCCGGTACCGGCATCTTCAACGGCGACATCGGCGTGATCACATCGGTCGATCTTGAAAACGGGGCATCGTCGTCAGCTTTGACGGGCGCATCGCGGGCTACGGCTTCGACTCGCTGCTGGAGCTTGAGCACGCGTGGGCGATGACGGTACATAAGGCGCAGGGCAGCGAATACCGCGCCGTGATACTCGCGCTGGGGCAGGCGTCCCAGATGCTCATGACGCGCGACGTGTTCTATACTGCGGTCACGAGGGCGCGCGAGCTGCTCATACTTGTTGGAGACGACCAGACCGCGCACCAGATGATAGATAATTACCGCCAGTCGAAACGCTATACGGCGCTGAGGGTACGGCTTCGCAAGCTGTGCGGCGTCGAATGAGCATAGGCGGCGCGATACTTGAGGCTGTTCCCGACAAAGTGCGCCTTCTGCCACCGGCTGACGGAGGGCAGAGAACAGCGGGTGTGCCCGCGGTGCATGAGGTCTTTGCCGTACGCGCGCGGCGGGCGGCGGAGCAGAAGCCGCATATCGTGAAATGCGTCGCCGTTTTATTACGAGGGCGACGTCAGACAGTCGCTCCTGCGCTATAAATTCGGCGGAGTGCGGGCTTATTGACGATATTTATGCGGAATTTCTTTGTAAAGACTATTGACGAACGCGCAGTTTCCTGCGATATTATCATGGGTGCCGCTGAGCGCGAAGCGCCTGCGCAAACGCGGGTACGATCAGGCACGGCTCATCGCCGAAGAGACGGCAAAAGCTTATGGGCGTTGAGTGCACAGCCGCTCACGAAAACGCGCAACATCCGCGCGCAGTCCCTGACGGGCGGCGCGGACGAGCGAAGGAAAAATGTCTCCGGCGTCTACTCGCCGCGCGATGCGGAACTGATAAAAGGGCGGCACGTCCTGATAATTGACGATATCGTCACCACCGGTGCGACTCTCGCGGAGTGTGCCGGGTGCCGACCGTTGTCGCCGTGGATAAGTTCACGCTTGGAAGATACTTAAAATGAGGGAAGCAAATGGATGCGCAGAAGATGCGGTTGGGCCGCACCCGGTGGACAAGCGAAAGGGCGTCATCGTCGCTATCCACCCAATCAACGCCGGTGTCGGCCGCACTCCGGCGAACTATCGTCGAGATAACCGCGCAGACTATGAGATAAGCGCGCAGATGCTGCGCTCGTCAGCCGCATTACCTCATTCAGCCTTCTTCAAGCCCTGTGTGCTCGCCTGCGTGCCGAGCCCATCACGGGCGTCGAGGAGCGCGCGGTCATTGACGCGGCGATCGAGGCCGGCGCGAGAAAGGTTTATCTGCTTGAGACCGCCGTCGCGACTGCTATGGGCGCGGGCGTCGATATCTCCAAGGCGGACGGCCATATGATAATCGACATCGGCGGCGGTACGACTGAGGTCGCGATAGTTTCTGCCGGCGGCGTCGTGGAGTGCGAGTCGATAAAGGTCGCGGGAGCGAGCTTTGACGAGGCGATAGTCCGCTTCATAAAGCAGAAGTATGAGCTGCTCATCGGCCTGAGCACTGCCGAGGAGCTCAAGCGCAGCATCGGTTGCGTTATCCGCCGCCCGGACGTCGGCTTTGAGGAGATAAAGGGACGCGATCTTTCAAACGGCCTGCCCAAGACCGTTCAGGTCAGCTCAAACGAGCTTATTGAGGCCTTTGTCGAGCCGATGAACAGCATACTTGAGGCTATCCACACCGTTCTGGAGCGCACCCCGCCCCAGCTCGTCGGCGATCTGGACACCAACGGCATCATCATGTCCGGCGGCGGCAGCCTGATCTACGGCATCGACCGCCTTATCGAGCGCAGCACCGGCATCCGCACAAGCGTTGTGGACGACGCCGTCTCCTGCGCGGCATACGGCGCGGGCAAGATGCTCATGCACCTTGACGACCTGCAGGACGGCATGATGAATTTCTACAGAAAGAGACAGCTCAAAGGCTAAACTTTCAAACGAAAGGACGGAGGCAAATGAACCTCAAGGCACTTTTCAGGAAGAAGGACGAGACGCCGAAATGCTCGGCAGTCATAGTCGCGGCGGGCAGCTCCCAGCGCATGGGTACGGACAAAGTATTTATGAAGCTCGGCCCTATGCCGGTTCTGGTGAGGACGGTGCTCGCGTTTCAGGATAATCCTCTGATCGAGGAGATAATCATCGTCACGCGTAAGGACAAGCTTGAGGAGGTTGCCGATCTCTGCCATAACTGCGGGCTGAGCAAGGTCAGCAAGGTGGTCATAGGCGGCAGCACACGCATGGAGTCTGCGCTGGCCGGAGTGTCCGAGGTCAAAAAGGGAGCAAAGCTCATCGCAATACATGACGGCGCGCGCCCGCTCGTCACGCAGGATGTCATATCCCGCGCGGTGTACGCCGCGCGCGATATCTCCGCCGTCCCGCCATTCCCAGCGTCGATACACGCTGAAGAATGTCGAGACGACGACGGAACGTCATCGCTAACGCTCGACAGGGAGTGCATAATGCGCGCGTGCAGACGCCGCAGGTCTTTGACTCGGCGGGGTGGATATCCCGTATGAGAAGGGGCTGCTCGGACACTCGGACGCGGACGTGCTTGTCCACGCGCTGATGGAAGCGCTGCTCGGCGCGGCCGCGATGGGCGACATCGGCAAGCTCTTTCCGGATAATGACGAGCGCTATCTCGGTGCGGACAGTCTGGTTCTGCTGCGCGAGGTGATGCGCCGCCTGCGCGAGGCGGGCTATGAGCTGTGCAATGCCGACTGCACCGTGCTTGCCCAGCGGCCGAAGCTCGTGCCGCATATACCCGCCATGCGCGCGAACATCGCGGAGGCGATGTCCGTACCGGCGGAGCTTATAAGCGTCAAGGCCACCACCGAAGAGGGGCTTGGCTTTACCGGCAGCGGCGAGGGGCATCGCCGCGCACGCCGTTGTTTTAATTAAATAACATCACCAGCCCGCACCCGCTGCATATCATGTAGTGAGAGCCATGCGGACGGTGCATCAAAAGATCTGCAGGCAGTTGGCCTTGCAGATCTTTTGCGTATATGCCCTGCCGCGCGCTGAAATATTTGCCGTCGGGAGACGCGGCAGAGGGGAGAAAGTGATGACGCAGTATTTGTTGATGTGCCGTTCGCTCACTTACGCGCAGAAGAGCGTGAAGCTTCTGGAGCGCTCCGGCATAACGGCTGCGGTGGTCAAGGCTCCGCAGGGGCTGAGCAGCAGCGGCGCGGCTACGCGGTGAGCCTGTACCGGAATTTTGACGCCGCACTCGGCCTGCTTCGCAGCAGCGGCCTGATAAGCGGCAAGATATTCAGCCGCGCCGACGGCGGGGAATATAAGGAGCTTGCGCGATGATATATCTTGATAACGCAGCGACAAGCCTGATAAAGCCGGTGGGTGTTGAAAATGCCGTCGTAAACGCGATGAGGAGCATGGCAAGCCCGGGCCGCGGGCGCACGTCCGGCCATGCGCGCGGCGGAGACCGTGTTTGAGTGCCGCGAGGCCGCGGCGCGGCTGTTCAAAGGTCGCGGACGCGGAGAACGTGGTGTTCACCATGAATGCTACCCACGCGCTCAATATTGCGATACGCTCCGTCGTGAAGCCGGGGAGCCGCGTGCTCGTCTCCGGCTTTGAGCACAACAGCGTCACAAGGCCGCTCAGAATGCTGACGGACGATATAACCGTGGCCGGAAGCCGCCTTTTCGACGAGGAGAATACGCTCAGTGAGTTTGACGAGAAGCTCCGCCGCGCCGACACCGTCGTATGTACGCACGTGTCAAACGTCTTTGGCTATATCCTGCCGGTCTATGAGATCGCGGCGCTGTGCCGCAGGGCTGGCGTGCCGCTGATAGTAGACGCGTCGCAGTCGGCGGGAGTGCTGGACGTGGACTTCGCGCGGCTGGGCGCGGCGTTCGTCGCCATGCCGGGGCATAAGGGGCTGTTCGGCCCGCAGGGAACGGGCATACTGCTGTGCGGCGCGGACGCCTTGCCGCTGATGAGCGGCGGTTCTGGTTCGGACAGTATCTCCCAGACCATGCCGGATTACCTGCCTGACCGGCTCGAGGCGGGGACGCATAATGTCTGCGGCGTCGCGGGGCTGCTGGCCGGAATAAAATACGTCTCCGAGATCGGGACGGACGCGATACTCGCGCACGAGCGCGCCCTGCTGGCGCGCATGATACGCGGCCTGTCGGAGGTCCGCGGAGTGGAGCTGTTTTATGGGAACAAAGAGCTTCAGTCCGGCGTCCTTTCAGTGAGGATGGCGGGCACGGACTGCGAAACGCTGGCGCGCCTGCTCTCCGAGCATGGCGTGTGCACCCGCTCCGGCCTGCACTGCGCGCCATTTGCCCACCGCACCGCGGGAACCCTCGACACCGGCACACTGCGCTTCAGCTTTTCGCCCTTCGTCACACCGGAGGAAATAGACAGAGTCTGCGAACTGATGTATGAATAAGTATAAAACTTTTTTAATAATGTTTGCGTTTTTGCCGCGGATGATTTATAATACATTGATAAATATAATAGGCTTCGTGTCGGCACGCTGTGCCGAGCGGGCATTTGGATAAATGAACGGGGTAATCTCCTATGGAAGTTATAAGCGCTCTCTCATGGGCAGGAAACTATCTGGCGACGATCCGCATCTCGGACGCGGTCGATATCCTGATAGTCACGTTCCTGATATATAAAGCGATATGGTTCGTCCGGCGCACGAATTCGTACAATCTGGCCAAGGGTCTGATCCTGATACTCGTCGCGCTGTGGCTGTCGGATATCTTCAAGCTCACGATGATCAATTCGCTCCTGAAGCGGGCGGTCGAGCTGGGCCTGATAGCGCTTCTGATCCTGTTCCAGCCGGGCTGCGGCGTGTGCTGGAGCGCATGGGCAGCAGCTTCTCGTCAGGCACGCGGTCGCAAGCTCCGCAACAGAGCAGGCCATCGCGCAGACAGTGCTGGCATGTACGGAGATGTCCGCTTCCCGCACCGGCGCGCTCATAATCTTTGAGCGCAAGGTGAAACGACATTATGAGCACCGGCACCATCATAAATTCCGATACTACGGCGGAGCTGCTGAAAAACCTGTTTTACAACAAAGCTCCTCTGCATGACGGCGCGGTCATAATCCGCGACGGCAGGATAGCCGCCGCGGGATGCGTCCTCCCGCTCACAAGAGCACGAACCTCAGCAGGATCTCGGCATGAGGCCAGGGCCGGTATCGGCCTGAGCGAGCAGTCGGACGCGGTGGTCGTCATAGTCTCGGAAGAGACCGGCTCCGTCTCCGTTGCAATAGAAGGTATGCTCAAGCGCCATCTGACGGCTTCCGTTTTCGAAGCTTCTCCGTTCGAGCTTATCTCGGACGAGGATGAAAGCTCGAAGCGCGGATTTGCAAACTATATCAAGAAGTTCTTCAAGGTGAAAAAATATGAAGAAGACAAGCCCGATGAGAAAACTGTATGACAGCCGTCTGTTCTGGATGATCGTCTCCTTCCTCGTCAGCGCTTGCGATGTGGGTATACTTCAGCAGCACCGATGCCGAAGAGATGACGAAGATCTTCCGCGGCGTCCGCGTGGAGCTGGTCGGAGAGGACGAGCTGCGCAATTCGCGCAATATGGTCATCACCGATCTTGACACCAACTCCGTCACCGTCGAGGTCACGGGGCCGCGGCGCATAATCGGCGGGCTGGATTCCGGCGATCTTATCGCGCAGGTCGATGTCAGCCGCCTGACCCAGGCGGCCTACACCTCGCAGACCTACGACGTCGTGTTCCCGGACGGGACGGACAAGAAAAACATAACCGTGACGAGGAAAACTCCGGAGACCGTGAACTTCATGGCCTCGCAGCAGACCTCCGCACGATACCGGTGCGCGGCACCCCGCTGACGCGGCCGGCCGACGGCTACACCGCTGAGATGCCGGTGTTCGAGCCGTCCGCGATAACGATAACAGGCCCCGAGGTCTACATTAACAGCGTCTCGTACGCCTGGGTCACTTTCGGCGAGGACGGCATCACCAGCACCTACTCCGTAGATACCGGCTACACCCTGATGGATTCCAACGGCGACGAGTGTTCCACCACGGGCATCACCTGCTCGACCGATACCGTAAAGGCAACGCTTCCGCTGCTCATGGTCAAGGAAGTCCCGCTCACGGTCGACACCATCGAGGGCGCGGGCGCGACCTCGGCGAACACCGTCATAAAAATCGAGCCGTCCTCCATAACTCTAGCGGGCGACACCTCGATACTCGCGGGCATGAACAAGATAGTTCTCGGCACGATAGACCTCACGGACTTCGCGGATGCCTTCCAGAATACGTACAGCATCGTGCTAGATAACGAGGTCAGAAACCTCACCGGTATAACGGAGGCGAAAGGTCACGGTCGAGATAGTCGGCCTTGAGACGAAGACTTTCAGGGTCACGAACTTCTCCTGCATCAATGCCACCGAGGGCTATAAGGTCCACGATAATCACCGAGAGCCTGACGGTCACGCTGCGCGGCACGAAAGGCGCTCGACGCGATACAGAGCGAGAATATACGCGCCGTGGCGGATCTGAAGGACTTCAAGGAGTCGTCCGGAACCTATATGGTGCCGGTCAAGGTGTATGTTGCCGGATATGACGACGTCGGCGCGATAGGCGATGTAACGATGTCGGTTGAAATAAGAAAGGCGTAGAAATGACTCAGGACGCGGTTGTAACAAGAACTTTTCATAATTCTCTCGCAGAAGTCGCGGTCAAGCGATCGACGGCCTGCGGCAGCAACTGCGGCAACTGCGAAAGCTGCGTGTTCCAGAACGAGCTGAAGGTCACGGCGGATAACTGCATCGGCGCAAGGCCGGGGCAGAAGGTCGTCATCGAGCAAGTCCTCGAAGGTATATAAGGCGATACTGATGGTGTACATCATGCCGATAGTCCTCTTCCTGCTCGGCTATGCCATAGCCGCGGCATTGGGCGCGGGCGAGGGCGTGTGCATCGCGGTGAGCTTTGCGGCGCTCGCCGTGAGCGCGGCGCCAATTGCTGGTGCTGTGGTACAAAAAGCGCGGCAATAAGGATAAAATAAGCTTTGCGATAATTTCAATAGAAGAGTAAGCCGGAGGGATCGAGGTAAATGATCAAGAGCATGACGGGTTATGGCAGCGCCAAGGGCACTGTCGAAGGACTTGAAATAAGCGTTGAGCTGAAGAGCGTGAACAACAAATTTCTTGACGCGGCGGTGCGTATGCCGCGCCTTTATTTGCGGAGGCGCGGTCAAGTCTCTGGTGCAGCAGCATATCAGCCGCGGCAAGGTAGACGTGTTCGTCACGGTCGATTCCTCAATGGCGGACGATATGACCGTGCGCATCAACGAGCCGCTCCTGCGCGGCTATCTTGAGGCGATAGAGCATATCGCCGAGGAGCATAAGCTCCCGAACGACGCCACAGCGATGAGCGTCAGCCGCTTTCCGGACGTGCTGTCCGTAGAGAAGAAAGGAGGCGGACGCGGAGGCGATATCCGCCGGCATCTGCGCCGTCGCGGAGCAGGCGCTGTGCGATTTTGACGCGATGCGTCTGCGCGAGGGCGAGAAGCGCGGGACGATGTGCTCTCCAGACTCGCAACGATAGATTCCCTCGTCTCGCGGGTCGAGCATGAAGCGCCGAACACGGTGCTTGAATATCGCCGCCGCCTTGAGCAGAAGATGGCCGAGGTGCTGGGTACCGCCGGCATAGACGAGAACCGTATAATCGCCGAGGCCGCGATCTTCGCCGACCGCATCGCCGTTGACGAGGAGACCGTGCGTCTGCGCAGCCACATGGCTCAGCTGAGCACCATGATAAACGGCAGCAACGCGACCGGCCGCAGATAGATTTTCTCATCCAGGAGTTCAACCGCGAGGCGAACACCATCGGCTCAAGTGCCAGAACGCCGACATCGCACATGTCGTGGTCGATCTCAAGTCCGGATCGAGAAGATACGCGAGCAGATCCAGAACATTGAGTGAGGAACTGCGATGAGGCTGATAAACATAGGCTTCGGCAATCTCGTCTCCGCCGGACGGATCATATCGATAGTCAGCCCCGAGTCCGCGCCGATAAAGCGCATGGTGCAGGACGTGCGGAAAAGGGACTTTGATAGACGCGTCCTTCGGCAGGAGCACAAGATCCGTTATAATCATGGACAGCGGCAACGTGGTTTTGTCTGCGCTGCCGGCTGACGCGATAGCAGAGCGATTTGCAGAAAAGACTGAACAGGAGGATGGAGACTAAGATGAAGGAAAAGGGCAGACTGTTTGTTATTTCGGGGCCTTCCGGCGCGGGCAAGAGCACGGTGGTGTTCAAGGCAATAGAGGGCGCGACGATGTGTGCTTCTCCACTTCCGTGACCACGCAGAAAGCCCCGTCCGAACGAGGTAGATGGGCGCGAGTATTTCTTTGTTGACCTTGACCGGTTCAAGGAGATGGTAGAAAATGACGAGCTTCTGGAGCATGCGACCTATGTTGCAAATTCCTACGGAACACCGAAAGTTCGTTGAGGACAAGCTGGATTCCGGGCTTGACGTCTTTGCTTGACATCGAGGTCAGGGCGCGCGCCAGATAAACGAGAAGAAGCCGGATGCCGTGAAGATATTCATCATCCCGCCCTCCCTCGCGGAGCTTCACCGCCGTCTTGTCGGCAGAGGCACGGACACCGAGCGCGCCATCGAAGCGCGGCTCATCCGCGCGCGTCAGGAGTACGCCGAGGCCGACTTCCACGACTATATAATCATAAACGACGATCCCGACCGCGCGGCCAAAGGAGCTGGCGGCGATCATGCTGCAGAGCGACTGCAAGGCCGAGGCAGAATGCATTTTTCTGCGCGAAGCGATAGAGTAATATAAAATTTTAGTGCCGCATATGCGGCGGAATGGAAGTAATTATTATGATGCTTTATCCCCATGGCCGAACTGACCAGCAAGGTCGGCAGCCGTTACCAGCTTGTTAACCTCATCGCGCGCAGAGCACGCGCCATCTACGCGGAGGCCGAGGAGAAGCAGATACCTCTGGAGAAGAAGCCCGTCTCCATCGCCATTGACGAGGTCTATACGGGCAAGCTCAAAATAAAGAAATAATCATCATGGGGGACGATCTCAATGCCGATGCGCATGGCAAAAATCGCGGTTTCTGCCGCTACATACAGCATTGACCGTCCCTTTGACTATCTTGTGCCAGAAGCGCTGCGGGACGCTGCGCTTCCGGGACGTGAGCCTGCCGTTCGGCAAGGGCAATCGGCGCTGCGAGGGGGTCATCCTCTCGGTCGCGGATAAGAGCGAGCGGGAGAACCTCAAATGCATAGATTCCGTGCTCGACCCCGCACCGGTACTGGACGAGGAACTGATAAAGCTCGCGTTCTTCATCCGTGACAGATTCTTCTGCACCGTGTATGACGCCGTGAAGGCGATGCTGCCGGCGGGGCTCTGGTTCACGGACGGCGGGAAACGCCGCGTGAACGACAAGACCGTCGAAATGGTCAGGCTTGCGATACCGTCGGAGGATGCCGCAGCGATCGCGGAGTCGAGGCGACTCAGGTCACCGAAACAGGCGGCGCTGCTGGAAATGCTGTGCGCATTCGAGGCGCTGCCGAGCCGTGACCTGCTGACCTATACTGGCGCGTCGAGACAGTCGTTCTCCGCGCTTATAAAGGCGGGGCTGGCCGAGACCTATGAGCGCGAGGTATACCGCCGTCCGGAGCTGCATCTCGGCGATACGGAGCCGATGCCGGAGCTGAGCGAAGAGCAGAGCGAGGTGTTCAAGGGCATAGATGTGCTTGCCGCGAGCGGCAAGGCCGGTGCGGCGCCGCCGCTCGGCGTGACCGGCGCGGAAAGACCAGCGTCTATATCCACCTTATCGACTCATGCCTCCGCCGAGGGAAAACGGCGCTGCTGCTGGTGCCGGAGATCGCGCTGACGCCGCAGATGCTCCGCACATTCTCGTCGCATTTCGGGGACGATGTCGCCGTCATGCACAGTAGCCTTTCGCCCGCCGAGAGGTACGACGAATGGAAGCGCGTTAAAACGGCAAAGCGCGGGTCGTTATCGGCACACGCAAAGGCGGTTTTCGCGCCGCTCCGCAATCTGGGCGCGGTCATAATAGACGAGGAGCAGGAAGAGACTTATAAGTCCGAGAACAATCCACGGTATGACGCGCGCGACGTTGCAAAGTTCCGCTGCGCGCAGAATAACTGTCTGCTGCTGCCGGCTCCGCCACGCCTGACGTCTGTACGCGCTATAACGCGCGCATCGGGCGGTACGCGTTCTTCACGCTGAAAAACCGCTATAACGATATGCGGCTTCCCGAAGTGAAGATAGTTGACATGAAGCGCGAGCTTCGCCGCGGGAACGACAGCGATATAAGCGGCTTCCTGCGGGATGAGCTTCAGCAGAATATCGAGCGCGGCGAGCAGAGCATACTGTTCATCAACCGCCGCGGCGCACATAAGCTGATAAGCTGCGGAGATTGCGGCTATACTTACAGATGCCCACGGTGCAGCGTTTCGCTCACATATCACAGCGCAAACAAGCGCCGGATGTGCCACTACTGCGGATATGTGCAGCGCGTGGACAGCGCGTGCCCCGAATGCGGCGGCGAGCTGTGCTTCGTCGGCACGGGGACGCAGAACGTCGAGCAACAGCTGCACGAGCTGTTTCCGGATACGCCGGTGATGCGCGTAGATACGGATACGGTAGCGCCGGCGGGCTCGCATGAGAAGCTGTTTGAGCGCTTCAGAAACGAAAATATACCCATAATGGTGGGCACGCAGATGGTCACCAAGGGGCTGAACTTCCCGAACGTGACGCTGGTCGGCGTCATCTCGGCCGATCAGAGCCTGTACGCGGGCGATTACCGCGCAGGGGAGAGGACATTTTCTCTGATAACTCAGGTCGTCGGCCGCAGCGGCAGGGGAGACAAGCCCGGAAGAGCCGTTATACAGACCTTTACGCCTGAAAACGAGACGATCAGGTACGCGGCAGATCAGGACTACGAATCGTTCTTCGAGTCCGAGATAGAGCGCCGCCTGCAGAACGCACCGCCGTTCAAAAATATATTCTCCCTGACCGTGACGGGCGTTGACGAGGAGCAGGTGGAAAAATGCTGCGCGTATCTCAGCGAGTGGCTGAGAAACATATGCAGCGGCAAACCGGAGATAGATATTCTTGGCCCCGCGCCGCTGCCGGTAGTCAGGGTCAATAACAGATACAGATACAGAATAAATGTCTGCGAGTCGAACGCGTGGATCCGACGGGCACTGTCGGAGATGGTGATCGAGTGCGGCAGAGACAAAAAATTCAGAGGCGTCACCGTATACGCGGACAACGCCCGACAGATTGAGGATAGCTATGGCACAGAGAAATATTTTGACAAAGGAACAGCCGGGGCTTTATAAGAAATCCCGCCCCGTAACGGAGTTCAATCCCCGTCTGCATCAGCTGCTTGACGATATGATCGACACGCTCTCGACCGCGAACGGCGTCGGCCTTGCCGCGCCGCAGGTGGGCGTGCTTTGCGCCGCGCGGTGATCGTGCTTGAGACCAACGTGCCGGAGGATGAGGACGAGTACGTCATCGAGCTTATTAACCCCGAGATAATCGAGACCTCCGGCGAGCAGGACGGCCCCGAGGGCTGCCTGAGCGTGCCAGGAGAATTCGGCCTTGTCAAGCGCCCGATGCACGTCAGGGTGAGGGCGCAGGATCGCTTCGGCAAATGGTTCGAGGTCGAGGGCACGGGACTTACCGCGCGCTGCTTCTGCCATGAGATAGACCATCTGGAGGGCATAGTTTTCACCTCCAAGGCCGAGCGCATGCTCACCGAAGAGGAGCTCAGAGCGGAGAATATTAAAAATGCGGATAGTTTTTATGGGGACGCCGGACTTTGCGTCGGCCTCACTGAAAAAGCTGATAGATGAAAAGTTCGACGTCGTCGGCGTGTTCACCCAGCCGGACAAGCCCAAGGGGCGCGGATGGAGCTTGCGGCTTCGCCTGTAAAGGTGCTGGCGCTCGAAAACGGAATACCGGTCTACCAGCCGGTGAAGATGCGCGACGGTACGGCGCTTGCGCAGATAAAGGCGCTGGAGCCGGATATCCTCGTCGTCGTGGCCTACGGGCGCATCCTGCCGGACGATATTCTTGCCGTGCCGAAGTACGGGGCGATAAACGTGCACGGTTCGCTCCTGCCGAAGTACAGGGGAGCGGCCCCTATACAGTGGGCGGTGCTCAACGGCGATAAGATAACCGGCGTGACGACGATGTACCTTTGCCCACGACATGGATGCCGGAGACGTGTATAAGGCCGAGACGGAGATAGGCGAATATGAGACCTCCGGGGAGCTGTTCGACAGACTCAAGGACATGGGCGCGGAGCTGCTTGATCAAGACCCTGCGTGATATCGATGCCGGCATTGCGCCGCGCGCACCGCAGGATCATTCAGCAAGGCGAGCTACGTCACGATGCTGGATAAGAGCATCTGCCCGATAGACTGGAACAACACGCCGCGCGATGGTGCTCAAGCACATATATGGGCTCCAGCCGTGGCCGGTGGCCACGATGGAGCTTGAGGGCAAGACCGTGCGCGTTTTTGCCGCAAAGTATACCGACGGGAAAACCGAAAAGGTGCCCGGAGCCGTGGTCAGCACGGATAAGGGCGGGCTTGAGATCGCCTGTGCCGATGGGGAGACGCTGCTCATAACCGAGCTTCAGGCTCCCGGAAAGAAGCGCATGGGCGCTGAGGATTATCTCAGAGGACATCAGATCAAGGTAGAGTAAGGAATATGCAGACAGGGGCAAAGGGAAGCCGCGCTGGAGACGCTTATGCGCTGCCGCCGTGACGCTGCGCGTGGTCGGGCGCATCTATTGACGCCGGAATAAAAAAATATGAACTCAGCCGCCGGGATGCGGCGCTGGCGTCACGGCTGTGTCTGGGCGTTATCCAGAACAGCAGCCTCTGCGACTATTATATCGGCTGCTACTGCGGCGCGAAGCTTGAGCCGAAGGTGCGCGATATACTGCGTATGGGGTATACCAGCTGCTGTTTCTGGACAGAATACCGGCCAGAGCTGCGGTCAGCGAGGCGGTCGCCCTGTGCAAAAGTCAGGGCTGCGCGAGAGCAGCGGGGCTTGTGAACGCTGTGCTGCGCAGGATCGCGGACAATATAAACTCGCTGCCGCCGATACCCGGCGAGGGCACGGCGGGCTATCTCTCGATTAAATACAGCCATCCCGAATGGCTGGTGCAGTACATTATAGACCGCAACGGGCTATGATTTTGCGAAGGCGTTTCTGCACTGCTGCAACAGCCCCGCACCGCTGAGCATTCAGGTGAAACACGCTGAAGGTCAGCGCGGCGGACTACGTGCGGGCGCTTGCGAGGGCGGGCTTGAGTATGAGCACTGCGACGCTCCGGAGGGCTGCATCACGCTCCCCGGGCGGCTCTGCAACGGAGCTGCCGGGCTTTGACGAGGGGCTTATTTTACGTGCAGGACCGCGCCGCGCGGATGGCGGTGGAGATCGCCGCACCAAAAGCGGGGAATGCGCGTGCTCGACGCCTGCTCCTGCCCCGGTGGAAAGTTTTGCCGCGGCGATAGCTATGGAAAACTGCGGCAGCATACTCGCCTGCGACATTCACGAGAAGAAGCTGCGCCTTGTGAGACGGGCGCGCAGCGGCTCGGGATAGACATTATAGAGACGGCTGCGATGGATGCGAGGGCTTTCCGTGCAGAGCTTGCGGAGAGCTTCGACACCGTCATTGCGGATGTGCCGTGCTCGGGCTTTGGCGTTATCGCAAAGAAGCCGGAGATACGCGGTAAGACGGAGGCGGAGATATCCGCGCTTCCGGCGATACAGCGTGACATTCTGGATAATCTCTCCGCCTATGTAAAGAGAGACGGGGTGCTGCTGTATTCGACATGTACGGTGCTGGCGCCGAAAACGAGGACGTTGGTGAACGCGTTTCTTGCCGATGACGGCGAATTTGCGCCTGAGGGCTTCAATGTAGGTGGCGTATCGGACCGAGCGGGATGCACTGCTTCTGGCCGAATGTGGACGGTACGGACGGATTTTTGCGGCAAAGCTTAGAAGGATAAAATGATGAAGAAGGATATACTATCCATGCTCCCGACGGAGCTGGAATCGGAGCTTGCGGGGCTGGGCGAGCCAAAATACAGGGCAGAGCCAGATATTCAAGTGGCTCTCGGAGGGCGTACGGGACTTTGACAAGATGTCGAACCTCCCGAAGCCGCTGAGCGAAAAGCTGCGCGAAGGCTATGAGCTGTACGAACCGAAGGTCATCGGCAAGCAGGTCTCAAAGCTTGATGGAACAATTAAATATTTATGGGAACTTAAGGACGGCAACGCCGTGGAGACGGTCGTGATGAGCTATAAGCACGGCAACACCGTGTGCATCTCCTCGCAGGTCGGCTGCCGTCAGGGCTGTGCGTTCTGCGCCTCGACGATAGGCGGCCTCGTGCGCAATCTCGAACCGTCCGAGATACTTGACGAGGTTCTGTTTTCTCAGCTCGATTCCGGGAAGACGATATCTAATATCGTCTTATGGGCATCGGCGAGCCGCTGGATAATTTCGATACCGTCATGCGCTTTCTGGAGCTTGTCAACAGACCGCACGGGATGAACATCGGCATGCGCCACATATCGCTTTCCACCTGCGGGCTGACGGAGCGCTTCGACGATCTTGCCGAACGCGATATGCAGCTTACGCTTTCGGTGTCACTGCACGCACCGGACGATGAGACAAGGTCGAAGATCATGCCGGCAAACCGCGGGCGCGGGTCGACGCACTGATATCTGCCTGCCGCAGGTATTACGAAAAGACCGGACGGCGCATATCCTTTGAATACGCGATGATAGACGGCGTGAACGACACCGAGTATCACGCCAGCTTCTTGCAAAGCACGCGAGAGCGGTGTGCGCGCACGTGAACCTTATACCGCTCAACCATGTTGAGGAGCGCCAGTTTCAGCCCTCAACGGCGGAGCATATGAAGGCGTTTATAAAAATTCTTGAGGACGAGGGCGTGAATGTCACCGTGCGGCGCAAGCTCGGCGGCGATGTGGACGCCTCCTGCGGACAGCTCCGCAGAAAAATGCAGAAAAATGCAGTGATCCCCGGCGGGGACACCGGGAGAAAAGAGGACGATATGAAAAGCTTTGGCCTTACCGACAAGGGAAAAGTCAGAAAAAGACAATCAGGACTGCTTTATCATTGAGAGCTGCCCTGCGCGCAGCTGCCTTATCGCCGCGCTGTGCGACGGCATGGGCGGAGAGAACGCAGGGGGAGATTGCAAGCGCAGTCGCGAACAAGGCTTTCGTCTCGTATATATACGATCGTCTCACGTCCAGGACGATCAAAAACGTCAATTACAAAGGAAGCCCCTGACCAATGCCTGCGCCGAGGCAAACGGCGTTGCATATGAATATTCGCTGTTTGACAAGGCCTACAGCGGCATGGGCACGACCGTAGGCGGTGTTATCAAGTACAGCGGGAATGGGTATATTATCAATGTGGGCGACAGCCGCGCCTATCACATCTCGCGCAAAAAGTAGCAGCATATACCAGATAACCCGCGACCACTCTCTGGTCGAAGAGCTTGTGGAGTTCGGCGCGATAACAAAGGAGCAGGCAAAGACTCACCCGCAGCGCAACGTCATAACCCGCGCACTCGGCTCGGAGGCTGAGGTCAGGTCTGACTACTTTTGAGTTCACGCTCCTCCGGGGATATCCTCTTCTGTGCTCGGACGGCCTGTCCAATATGGTGACCGATCTTGAGATGCTCGAATACGCAAAGCGAATATCAGCGATCCGGAGCTTATCTGCCAGGGCGCTGATGAGCAAGGCGCTTATCCGCGGCGCGAGGGACAATGTAACCGTCGTCGCGGTTATGAGATGAAGTTCACTGGAATATCGTGAGTATAATAATGGAAAACAACGACAAATATATAGGCACGATGCTTGACGACCGGTACGAAATACTGCAGGTCATCGGCGAGGGCGGCATGGCCATCGTATATAGGCGCTCGATCACCGGCTCAACCGCAACGTCGCGGTGAAGATCATGCGTGAGGATATGCTGGCGGACGAGGAGTTCCGGAGCCGCTTCTGCGCCGAAGCTCACGCTGTCGCGATGCTGTCGCACCCGAATATCGTGGCGGTGTACGACGTCAGCCATAATGACAATGTGGAATACATAGTCATGGAGCTGGTGGATGGGATAACGCTCAAGCAGTATATAGAGCGCAAGGGCGTGGTCGCGTGGAAGGAAGTCGTGCATTTCACAAAGCAGATCAGCAAGGCGCTGGCGCACGCGCATGAGCGCGGCATAATCCACAGGGACATCAAGCCCCAGAACATTATGCTCCTGCGCGACGGCACCATCAAGGTCGGCGACTTCGGCATCGCCGCGCTTGAAAACGAGGTGTACGAGAATAACGGCGAGGCGATAGGCTCGATACATTATATTGCTCCCGAGCAGGCGCGCGGCGAATGCCCGGATGCACGCAGCGACATCTATTCTCTCGGCGTTATGATGTACGAGATGCTCACAGGCGGCCTGCCGTTTACAGGCAATACGCTCGGCGAGATCGCCGTGCAGCATATGAACGCAAAGCCCGTGCCGCCGCACGAGAAAAATCCGGAGATACCGCTGGAGCTTGAGCGCATCACGCTTAAGGCCATGAGCGCGGAGCTGAGCGAGCGCTACCAGTCGGCAAATGAGCTGCTGTCCGATCTTGAAGCTTTTATCCACGCCCGTCACGATAGACAGGGGAAAGCGCGGACTATGAAAATCCGGACGTCAAGCCCGTCCGCTCCAGCACGGAACTTTCCGAGAGAGCGCTATAAGGCTGCGCCGCCGCCGTTCGGGCGTGGTCAGCTTCATGTCTGGCACCTTCGGGGCTCGTCCTCGCGGTCGCACTGTTCGCGTTTTTTGTGGAACTTCTGGCTCAAGGACGTGTTTTCTCCTGCGGAGAGGATCATGCGCTGCCGAACTTTGAAGGCAGCAACTATGAGTCGATAATCAACAACACCGAGCTCAGTTCGATGTATAAGTTCAATGTCATATACATCTCCGACGATTCGGTCGAGCCGGGCATCGTCATCTCGCAGTCACCCGCGGCAGGGCGCATGATGATGGTCACGCCGTCCGGTATCGAGGTCGACCTCACCGTGAACGCCGGAGTGAGCCTCACAAGCGTACCGGACGTTCTGAACACAGATTACCGCGATGCCATGCGCAATCTGCGCGCGGCGGGCTTCAATGTCGAGATCGAAAACGCCGCGTCCGACAGCTACACCAAGGACTATGTCATCGCTACAAGCCCCGTGGCAGGGGAGCAGCTGAGCGCGGCTCGACCGTGTATATATCACCGTCAGCGCAGGACCGGAGATACAGTACGTCTCCATGCCGAACCTTGTGGGCAGCACGGAGGACAGCGCGATATCCCGTATTGAGAGCGGCAATCTAAGCTACGGCGGCTCCGACCGCGTCGTGAGCGACTATGAGGCGGGGACGGTCATCGACCAGAGCATCAGCTCCTCCGAGAGCGTGGCGGAGCACACGAAGGTGTACCTCACCGTATCCTCCGGACCGCAGGGCTAAGGCATGACGGACGGAGTAATAGTCAAGGCTCTGAGCGGGTTTTATTATGTTGAGACTGAGGGAAAGCTGCTCGACTGCAAGGCGCGCGGCAAATTCCGGCTGGACGGGACTTCACCGCTGGTGGGCGACAGGGTCAGCCGCAGTCTCGACGCGAACGGGAAAGGCCGCATCGACCATGTGGAGCCGCGACGGAACTGGTTCATCCGCCCTGCGGTAGCGAACGTCGATATGCTTGTGTTCGTCGCGGCGAATACCAATCCGGTGACTGACCCGTTCCTTATCGACCGCGTCTCGGTCATCGCCGCGGAAGCCGATTGCGAGCTTGCCATCTGCGTGAACAAAACGGATATCGACGCCGGAGACGAGCTATTTGACGTCTTTACCGCCGCGGGCTTCCCCGTCATACGCACGAGCGCCGTGACGGGCGAGGGCATGGACGAGCTGCGCGGCCTGCTGTGCGGCAAGATATCCGCGTTTACGGGCAATTCCGGCGTCGGCAAATCGAGCATACTCAACGCTCTGATACCCGGCGCGAATATCCAGACCGCCGAGGTGAGCGAACGGCTCGGCCGCGGCAAGCACACGACGCGCCATGTGGAGCTGTACGAGCTTGAAAGCGGCAGACTACATCGCGGATACGCCGGGCTTCGCCTCCTTCGAGGTGGAGATGATGTGCACGATACCAAAGGAGCGCCTGCAGTTCGATTTTCCGGACTTCGATAAATACATAGGCTCCTGCCGCTTCAGCGACTGCGCGCATCTGAAGGAACCCGGCTGTGCGGTCACTCAGGCGGTGGCCGCAGGCGAGATCGGCCAGAGCCGCTACCGCTCGTACACGCCTGTATGAGATGTGCGCCCAGCATAAATTCTGGGAAAAATGAGATATAAAGAGTATATTGTGCCGCCCCGCGCGTATAATGTCAGGAAGACAATTATACGTGGGGGCGGTTTTTTGAATTGCAGAGGGAAGGGCTTCTGGGGCTGCTTGCGATAATACTTGGGCTGGTCATAATTCTTTTCGCTGCTCTTGCCCTCGGGTTCTGGTGGATAGTTGCGGCGGGGGGCGCTTATCTGGGGCGGAGTGTGTCTTATGAAGAGATGCTGAAAGGGGTATGGAATGAAAATATTCGTTATCAGGCTGCCGAAATTCCTGTCGAGATTCATAGCACGCATAAGCAAACGGTGATACCGCGCGGCTCCGGCGCATAGATTGTACAAACTGCGTCAAGGAGAGAGCTGAAATGGAACTTTTGCTTTGAAAAGAAGAGTACAAATATATTCGCCGGTAGACTCCATATGGTCAAAAAGCAGCGCCGAAACCGTGGAGGCCGTCGTACCGGACACGAATGACGACATAGCGCGCGTTGCGTCGCTCCAGACGATGTGCTGCTGAAGGGCAAGGACATCTCTGCCCGCGGCATAACGGTGACGGGTGAGGCGCGGGCGTGGCTGCTGTATATCACGGAGGGCGGCACGGTGCAGTCGGTGCAGCTAGCGCGCGAATTCAGCATCGAATATCGAGAGCGACGCTGTGCTGGATGAAAAGACTCACGCATGTGGCCCTGAGCGTCAACGCCGCGGAGACGCGCGTCCTGAACCCGCGCAAGGTCGCCGTGACCTTCGAGATATGCGGCGAGCTGTGGGCGTATTCGCGCGAGGAGCTGTGCGTCTCGGCAAGTGCCGGTGATACGCCGTGCCGTGTGTACGCAAAGCAGGAGCGGTGCTCCGCAACGCCGGTGATCGCCGTGACGGAGAAGACCTTTGTCCTAACGGAGCAGTTCACGTTTGCGGACAGCAAGCCGCAGCCTGCCGCGCTGCTGTCGCAGAACATAGAGTATGAGCTGGCGGAGATAAACGTCATCTCCGGCCGCGCCGTGGTGAAGGGCAACGTGCGCCTGAAGCTGTGCTATGCGTCCGATGGGGCGGATTATCCCGTCACGGCGGAGTTTTCAAGTCCGTTTTCGCAGCTCATCGACGTGCCGGACACCGATACCTCCGGCTGTGCGGCGCGGGTCGAAATAAACGGCGCGTACCTGAACATAATCGACACCATCAACGGCACCAAGGCCGTCGATGTGGAGCTGCACTGCCTGACGGAGCTGGTCTGCTTCGGCAGGGAAGAGGTGCAATATATCTCCGACATGTACTGCAACACGGCGGCGCTCACGCCTAGAATGGGGAAACTCAGCATTCCGTCAGACTGCGAGCTGCGTCGGGTGTCGCTGAGCTTCAGCGAGAGCATCGAAGCGCCTGAGGACTGCGCGGATGTGCTGGCGGCGTTCACGCAGATATGCCGCTGCGCCGTGTCCAGCGCGACGCTCAGCGCGCAGTGCCTCGCCGATATCATATACCGCAGCAGCGGGGGAATCTCCGTCATGAAGCGCACCTTCAGCCTAGAGGGGACTGCCGGAGGGCGTGAGCGCGTTTTGAACGTTCGCGTCGCCGAGGCGAAGCTATACCCCGCCGCGGGCAGCATTTCCGTTGCGCTGAACGTGGAAGCCGTGTGCCTGTGCGCCGGGAGCATGGAGGTGGATGCCGTGCTGTCGGCAGAGCTTTCGGACGAGGCGGAGACGGACTGTGCGGCGTACCCGTCGGTGACGCTCGTGCGGATGGAGGGCGAATCGCTCTGGCAGCTTGCGAAGAGCTATCACTCCAGCGAGGAGGCGATCATCGGGCTTAACGGTGCGGACTGCGCCGAAAACGGAGCACTGCTGCTGATACCCAAGACGAAATAGCGGCGGTTTTCCGCGCCGGCGTATTTTTGGCCGTCCGCGCCGTAATTAACCCTTGTCATAATGGCTGATTTGTGGTAAAATATCTGTCGTAAATCGTGTTGTTTTCTTTAACATACATAAGAGGAGCGAATTTTTTATGTCCGGACATTCCAAATGGCACAACATACAAAAGACCAAGGGAGCGGCTGACGCGAAGCGTGCACAGGCCTTCACCAAGATAGCCCGTGAAATGATCGTCGCGGTCAAGGAGGGCGGCGGCGGGACCCGCGCAGCAATTCAAGCTTGCTGCCGTTATCGCCAAGGCGAAGGCGACCAATATGCCGAACGATAATATCAAGCGCACCATCGATAAGGCGCTCGGCGCGGGCAATACCGAGAACTATGAAAAGGTCGTCTACGAGGGCTACGGCCCCTCCGGCGTTGCCGTCATTGTCGAGTCCATGACCGATAACCGCAACCGCACGGCGGGCGAGATCCGCCACTACTTCGATAAGTACGGCGGAAACATGGGCGCTGCCAACTGCGTTTCCTGGTCGTTCGATAAGAAGGGCGTCATCGTCATCGACAACGAGGACGAAGATCTTGACGAGGATACCGTTATGATGGATGCGCTCGAAGCCGGTGCCGCCGATTTCGAGTCTGACGGCGACGTTATGACCGTCTATACCGGTGTTGACGACGTCGCAACGGTTGCCGACGCACTGACCGCGGCGGGCTACAAGCTGCTCTCCGCTCAAGTCGAGATGCTGCCGCAGAACGGCTACATCAAGCTCACCAATGAGGACGATATCAAGAACATGCAGAAGATGCTCGACATGTTCGAGGATAACGACGATGTCCAGAACGTCTGGCATAACTGGGAAGACGCTGAATAACAGTTTCGCGCTTGGTCGTGAAATACATGAAAACAGGGTGATCGGTTTAGATAACCGATCACCCTGTTTTGCGATTTATTCGTCCGGTTTGTATTCGGCAATATCGGACAGCTGACAATTAAGATGCTGCAAAGCATATTAAGCGTATAGGTGCTAACACTGCCGTTCTTTCGCGCCGGTCAAGCTGTCCGGTGCTGACTTTGTAGTCCTTTATCAACTTATACTGCGAAATATTCTTTTCACGTAATGTGTCCCAGAGCTTGTCAAAGCATATCAAAAGTACCACCACCATTAAATATATCGTATGATGATGCCTACTTATTGACAATTGCCCGTATGCGGGCTATACTATCTGTAGTGTATTATATGTAAAGGTGTGATTGATATGCAAGTTTTCGAATGTCCTAAATGTGGCGCAGTTTTGAACATAAATGGAGATGAGGAGTACATTGTATGTGAATACTGCGATTCAAAAATAAAGCTCGATTTGCCACATGAAGAAAAGCATAATGAAGATGCGGTAAAAACTTAGACAGATAGAAGTAGAGAGGGAATTCAAATTAAAGGCTATTGAAAAAAGAGGAGCAAGAGGCTGCAAAGAAAAATAAAGTCAAAAAATTACGATAATTACTTGGCTCGAGTATCCGCAATACTTCTGCTTATATCTGTAATAAAAATGAACTTAAGTGATAGTGACGGGCTTGGGGATTCTTTATGCTGTTTTATGTATTCCTTCCGGTGTTTATTGGAGGCGGGATCCTTTTGTTTAAAGGTCATCCCAGATAGGGAGCGAGATAAAAACTCCTTCAAAGTGGCGGCATACGACTTCCATCAATGCAGGGCGGCTATAGGGGGAAAGAACGTTGTTGAAGTCGAGCAAGTTTTTTACCAAGCAGGCTTTACAAATGTACAATGCATTAGCATGAATGATGTTGTATTAGGTATTTTCCAGCGACCTAACATTGTTGAAAATGTTATTATTGGCGGAAGTGAACGACAGACCGGGGAAGGGTATACATGCCAAATGTTTCTATAGTAATACGGTATCACGGATTTGTAGCATATAATAAAAAGCAAAAGAACAGTAGCTATAGAGTTATGACTACTGTTCTTCGCTTTTTATTATATATTATGCGGTGAAAAGCAGAGTACTTATGTGGAATACTCCATCTCAAACATGAGGTGGAAGTTATATCAGAATCCCATCGCAGTGGTCGAGCTCATGCTGGATTATTTCAGCCGTCCAGCCGGTGAAGGTTTTGAGCCGAAGCTGAAATTTTTCATTCTGCCACTGAACCTTGACAGTCCGGAAGCGCCGGACTTTCCTGCGCTCACCCGTGAGGAGAGACAGCCCTCTTCGGCCTCATATGCCCCGGACTGCTTCACGATAACGGGGTTGAACATGACCTCATACTTGCCGTCGTTTTCAAAGGCGATGATGCGCTTATTCACGCCGATCATGTTGGCGGCCATGCCAACACAGCCGTCCTTGTGGGCGATGAGCGTGTCGAGCAGATCCTGCGCCGTGCCGAGGTCGTCCGCCGCGGCGGGTTCGGCCTTCTGGGCGAGAAAGGCTTCGTCTTTGCATATATCACGTATCATTGCTGTTCCTCCCGTCGCCCGGCTGTGGGGCGAAGTATTGCTTTTGAGCGAGCTCAAACTGGTGGTTGAAAGCTTCCGCCGCGCGGACGGCGAGCGCGGAGTCGGGCTGCATCATATCAAAGGCGTGCATGTCCGGTCTCGGCGTAGAACGGCTCGCCGTCGCCGACAAAGGAATATGCGGGCGGCAGACCGGAGAAATCCTCCAGCCGCGCCGGAGCGGCGTAAGGCGTGAGCTGTGCGCGGTCAGTCCCGCGCAGATAGAGCCGCCATGCGAGATGGTTGCGTCGGGTGTTCCAGACGCGGCCGTGGTTATCTCGCGATGACTCGGTGTCGCGGTCGTCAAGCATCGGGTAGAGCGGCATCTGAAAGGCGACATTGACCTCGCAGCTGTCCCGCGCACGGATGCACACGGCGGCGCACAGCCCGCCGCCCGCGCTCGCCGCCGACCACGAGCTGATCGCTCCTGACGCCGAGTGCGGCCGCATTCTCCTTTAGATAAATAAGCGCCGCATAGCAGTCGTCCAGCGCCGCCGGATACGGCGAGAGGGGGAGCGAGCCGGTATCCCGAGACAGCACCACCGCGCCGAACTTCTTCACCAGATCAACGGCGCGCGACATGTGCACCATTTCCTTCATCCCGGCGATGTATCCGCCGCCGTGAATCCACAGCACCCCCAGTCGCGTCCGCGGGCGCAGTGCGCGGCGAGGATCAGCGCGGGAATACTTCCGTGCGGGGTGGGTATGCGTATTTTCCGGACGCGGACGTCCTTATCAGGCAGCAAAGATCGACCGCATGGCGCTCACCCGTTTCTGCGCTGATAGCCCGTGCCCCACGCGACCATGGAGTCGAGTATCTGCTTCAGACTGTATCCGGTCTCGGTCAGCGTGTACTCCACGCGCGGGGGCACCTCGGCGTACACCTTGCGGGTGAGCGTGACCCCTTGTCTTCCATATCGCGCAGCTGCGCGGTCAGCACCTTCTGCGATACCGTGCCGATGGACTTTTTCAGCTCGCCGAATCGCTTCGTGCCCTCCATCAGGTCGCGCAGTATCAGAACCTTCCATTTGTCGCCGATGAGCATCAGCGTGGTTTCCACCGGGCATGCGGGCAATTCCATAGATTTATCCTCCAATAGTATCCTTTAGGTAACTACGGCACAATATTGTGCTTACTTTATTAAATGGCTTTACAGCGCTATGATAATACCGCCGAGAGTAAAAAGCAAGCTTGCGGAACACAAATTCATCAAAACCGTTTTGGAGGTATTTATCATGAACAAAGTCGTAGAATTTCTGAATGCCAATCCTGTGCAGTATCTGGCCACTGTCGGCCGTGACGGCAAGGCCAAGTGCCGTCCTTTCATGTTCGCCGGTGAGCTGGACGGCAAGATGTGGTTCTGCACCAACAACCAGAAAGAGGTTTACAAGGACATGCAGGAAAATCCCTATGTGGAGCTGTCCGTCTCCAGCCCAAAGTACGCGTGGATCCGCCTGCACGGCAAGGCCGTGTTTGAGAACAACATGGCTGCCAAGGAAATGTGCATCCAGAACCCCATCGTGAAAAGCCAGTACGGAGAGGCCACGAACCCCATCTTTGCGGTGTTCTATCTCGAGAATGCCCATGGCCTGATCGCCGACTTCTCCGGCAATCCTCCCTACGAATTCTGATTGCCGTTCGCGCGGAAACATGATATCATCAAGCGGAGGTGATCGCCATGACGCAGGCGGAGCGGCGGCTGTTTTTAATACGGTCGCTGATGAACGAAAAAAACGGAATATGCCGATCTTGGCGTCCCGCGGGATGCCGACGGGCAGCGGCAGCTCCTGCGCGGGCTGATAAACGTCAGGTGCCTGCGCCTGCGGACGAGGAGTTTCTGACGGTGCAGGACGCGTAACTGCAGAGGATGAGCGGTTCGAGCGGTATTTTTCGGATTTTGCGGAGAAATACGGCATTGGCGACATGTATTCCGGCGGGTTCTACCCGTTCCCGACGCGGGAGGAGTTCTGGGCGTATTGGAGCCGCTATATCTTCATCAACCGCTATCAGGACGCGCCGAAGCCGGTTTATGACGAGCTGCTGGAGCTGGTGCGGGACAAGGACTATTTCGTCATCACGACGAACGTTGACCACTGCTTTCAGGAGGCCGGATTTGACAAAAGCGTCTGTTCTACACGCAGGGTGACTACGGCCTGTTCCAGTGCAGCAAGCCCTGCTGTCAGGAGACCTTTGATAACGAGGCCGTGATCCGAGAGATGCTCGAGCGGCAAGAGAATATGCGGGTTCCTGCGGAGCTTATCCCTACCTGCCCGCACTGCGGCCGGCCGCTGACGCTGAATCTGCGCTGTGACGACAGCTTTGTCGAGGACGAGGGCTGGCATCGCGCGGCGGAGCGGTATGAGAATTTCCTGCGCACACGCGGCGGACAGCGTGTCCTCTTCATGGAACTGGGCGTGGTTACAACACGCCGGTCATTATAAAATACCCGTTCTGGCACATGACGGCGAAGAACCCCAAGGCGGTCTACGCCTGCGTCAATCTTGACGGCGCCGACTCCATGCGGGGAATAGAGGAGCGGTCGATACTGATAGAAGCGGACATCGGCGACGTGGTGCGCCGCCTGCGGGAAGCGTAATGCAAAGACAAATTGAGAACCCCACCGGAAAGTGAGCCGAACTTTCGGCCGCCTTTCCGGTGGGGGTTATTTGTTATGTTCTGCTGAGGAGCACTACGCGTCTTTTTATCGGAATTTTGCCGAGCTCATAGCCGTGGCCGCACGGCTCGATTATTGCAGTAAATCGTCTTTGCTTTGTTCGTCTGGCTCGATGCCCTTTTGCTTCTTGATACTCAACGCCCCAGCCAGAAGCCCAAATGCCATGGCGAGCATCAGTCTTTGCGTAGAGCCACCGATGTATAAAAAAGCCATAATGCACCTACAAGCGAAGATCATCACGCCCGCTAGGGTCAATAATCTTGTATTTGAATACATGTTGTTATCTCACCTCACTCTCCATACCTAGACTTGTGTTCCATATCAATTGTATATCCATATTATCACATACAAGAATACCAAGCAACGGCAATTTTCGCGGTATTGAGGGAATTGAATATGTAGCGCGTGGCGGATATGTGCAGCAGGGCTGTGCCGCTGAGGGAAATAGCGGTGCAATGAGGAAGCCGCGCGGAAAAAAAGATTGCACTTTCTGCAGTGTTAATGTATAATATATAAGTCAGGATAAAGGTAAGGCCACTGACATATGCCGTTTGAATCGGCAGAAACTTCACAACCGGGTGTAGCGCAGTTGGTAGCGCGGGTGGTTTGGGAGTGCCGTGGTTGTATCCGGGATAGGATGAGGCGAAACGCCGCAAAGCCTTGCAGCGCCTGCGTTTTCGGGATTTTCCCCGATTGCCGAAAACGGCGCAAAAGTGGTCTTGACCACATAAATGACCACAGACAGAAAAAACTTTATTTTTTCCGTTCGCCGTGGTATCATGGCAGAAATATGAATATCCGGGTATAGCGAAGTTGGTATCGCGCCTGGTTTGGGACCAGGAGACCGTGCGTTCGAGCCGCACTACTCGGACCAAAATCCCTCTGAAATAGTGGATTTCAGAGGGATTTTTCCTTATTCTTTGTCTATTGCGGCGCAGGGGCGAGGATGGTAAAAGAATTATAACTAACACTGGAACACGCAGTCACTTTCTCATTGAAAAAGGAGAATATTTGTGGTATTATTGAAAAAAAGTTTGTTACTTTAACCACGTTCAAATGTTTCAGTATATAATTAGACAATTTTTTGATACAAAAGATTTAGAATATGGAGGGAAGATGATGGGTATTATTAAGTCGGAAGCTCAACGAGCTTTCTTTGATAGTCATAGGAGTAATGCAGATTTGGTTAAGCTCTTTCTTAACGGTTTCGATATCACATTTGCTTGCGAGAAACACATATCCAACACCTTTATCTACGCATATATTTTGAAGCCTGAGGATTTTATGAAAGAGTCCTTTGGCTTTGAAAAAAGAAATGCTTTTGGTTTATTCTCCTTATTCTCAGATGGAGCCTCGATCTATTCAGGCCATAGACGAGTTGTACCGTCATTATCCTTTTTCTGGTCGAGTAGACACATTAAATTGCTTCTTTATGTCTGATGATATCAATGCGGAAGAATGGATAAAAACATCGGCAAGTAGTGAAAGCGTAAGAATTATTGTCCCGTTCTCAACGAAAGAAGCAACTGATAACAAAAATGATCCCTGGTATATCAGAAACAAATTGAGAAAATATTTCTTCGGCCTCGATTTATTTGGATACACTCTTCCGTTAAGTGATGATTCATACTTTTTGGTCGTCAGCAAATTGTTGCGCGATATATTGATTCGATAAAACGTGGAGAGAACAGAGGAATTTTTGGACTAAGAAAGACGGGAAAAACATCGCTTCTATATAAAATTAGCCGTATTGTTTCTGAACAAAAATTGGGAGATGTCTTTTTTTACGATTGTAAATCTCCATCTTTTCGGAAATTGCACTGGCATGAATTCCTTTATGAAATTTACAGTAATATTTGTAACCGAATGGGTGTTGCTTGCAAAACCAGAAAATGATGAAATATCTACAATTAAAAATCTTCGAACAATAGTCAAAGATGCAGCGAATAAGTCTAAAAAACTGATAGTTGTTTTTGACGAAATAGAGTATATCTCTTTTTATTGCTCCGTTGGACGAACATTGGAAAACTGAGTTCGTTGATTTTTGGCAGACTATATGGTCTATTCAAAGTTCTCACCGCAATCTTTCATTTATAATTTCCGAGTTAACGCAAGTGTTTCAGAAGTTGATTCCGTTATCATCAATAAGCGAAAAATTCAAAATCCGCTTTTTGGAATAGTTCAGTCAGAATACCTGCAAGGCTTGTCGTCTGACGAATGTGGAACAATGATAAAATCGTTGGGGCGTCGTATGGGATTGAAATTTGAATTTGACGCAGTTCGATACATTTATCAACAATATGGTGGCCATCCCATGTTGACGCGTTTAGCCTGCAGCAAACTTAATATGTATTTTGCTGAGAATACTCGACCGTTAAGTATTGACTTAAAACAAGCAGAACAGTTGATGCCAGATATTAACGACGAGCTGGTCTATTATTTCAGTCATGTGATTTCGGAATTGCAGGAATTCTATCCCGATGAGTATGAAATGTTCGAGATACTTGCATGCGGACAGATTGCAGATTTTCTTGAATTATCAAAGGCGGTAGAGTTAACTAAGCACTTATACGATTATGGCCTAATCAAGGATAACCATGATGGCCTTCCTATAGTAAAGTTACCGGTTGCAGCATCTTTTGTTGCATCTGAACTTGCAAAGAAAGAACAGCGTAAGACACCGTACAAGCTCATAGCAGTTAACGACCGTCAAAAATGGGTAACTATTAGAATCAAGTCAATTATTCAAGATATGAGACAATTGGAGGTAGCAATTACCCAAGCTGCTATGCCCAAACTGTTTGGAGATCACTCTTTTCCTGAAGCTGATAAGTTAATTGAACTTCCCGAAGTAGATTCCGATGTTACTTTTGTTGCTTTTACAAATATTCTCAACAGATGTTTTATCGAATCTATAGAGCAAAACCCTGAACGAGCTACTGGAAAAGGAGGCGGAGTCGCTGACGCAGGCGGCCCGCTATGAGCGCAGCGAGGCCCGTCAGGGCTACCGCAGCGGTCACTACGACCGGAATCTCACCACGACCTCCGGCAACGTTACGCTCCACATGCCGCGGCTCAAGGGCATGTCCTTCGAGACCGCCATCATCGAGCGGTATCGCCGCCGGGAGAGCAGCGTGGAGGAGGCCCTCATCGAGATGTACCTGGCAGGCGTTTCCGTGCGCCGGGTGGAGGACATCACGGAGGCGCTGTGGGGCAGCAAGGTTTCGCCTGCCACCATCAGTGAGCTGAACAAGAAAGCCTACGTTCACATTGAGGACTGGCGCAACCGCCCCTTGCAGGGCGGCCACTATCCATACGTCTACGTGGACGGCATCTACCTGCGCCGCAACTGGGGCGGAGAGTACGAAAATGTTGCTGTTTTGGTGGCGATCGCCGTGAATGAGGACGGTTTTCGCGAGGTTTTGGGTGCCGCTGAGGGCATGAAAGAGGACAAGGCCAGCTGGGTCAGCTTCTTCCAGTGGCTCCGTGGGCGCGGCTTGGACGGCGTGAAGCTCATCGTCGGTGACAAGTACATGGGGATGCTGGAGGCTGTGGGCGAGGTGTTCCCGGACGCCAAATACCAGCGCTGCACGGTGCATTTCTACCGCAACGTTTTCTCTGTTGTGCCCAAATCCAAGGTCAAAATTGTGGC
>VOFB01002787.1_pt1 | contig 31869 bp, 47 predicted proteins | sample 5384141 | NCBI WGS metagenome assembly VOFB01 (sample SAMN12384721, study PRJNA508395) | human gut metagenome | isolation source: healthy gut A | host: Homo sapiens | reverse complement strand
CCGCGACGAGGTCATGTCCGTGCTGCACGCTCTCAACCGCGACGCCGGCATGACGGTCGTGCACATCACGCACCATATGGACGAGGCCGTCCGCGCCGACCGCGTCGTGGTTGTAAACGACGGCGGATTCTCATAGAGGGCGCGCCCCAGTATGTGTTCCAGAACGCGGCGCTGCTCAAGAGCGGGGCTCACCGTCCCCCAGAGCGTGGAGCTGATGTTTGAACTGGTGGCGCGAGGGCCTGCGCGTGCCCCTGTCCGTGCTGACGGCGGAGGACTGCGTGGCGGTCATAGAAAAACTGCTCAACGGGGAGGAATACTATGATTGAACTGCGGAACCTCTCCCATGTGTACGGGGCCGGAACCCCGTTTGAAAAAACCGCCGTCCGGGACGTGAATCTTACGATCGGCGGCAATGAGTTTATCGGCCTGATCGGGCATACCGGCTCCGGCAAAATCCACCCTGATCCGGCACTTCAACGGCCTGCTGAAGCCGACTTCGGGCGCCGTGCTCGTCAACGGCGAGGACATCGCCGCCTCCAAGGATGCGCTGCGCCGCTCCCGGTTCACCGTGGGGCTCGTGTTTCAGTACCCCGAATACCAGCTGTTTGAGGAGACGGTGTATAAGGACGTGTCCTACGGCCCAAAAAACATGCTCCTGTCCGAGCAGGAGATCGACAGCCGCGTGCGCGAAAGCCTTGCGTTTGTGGGGCTCGGCGAGGACGTGTATGAAAAAAGCCCGCTGGAGCTCTCTGGCGGCCAGAAGCGCCGCGTCGCCATCGCCGGCGTGCTCTCGCCATGCGCCCGTCCCTGCTCGTGCTCGACGAACCGACCGCCGGTCTCGACCCGCGCGGCCGCCGCGATTATGAAATATGTGCGGGACTACGCGTCGGACGGGCGTTCGGTTCTGTTTGTTTCATTCGATGACCGACGTCGCCCGCTACGCCTCGCGCGTGCTTGTGATGTGCGATGCGCGCGTCGTGATGGACGGCACGGTCCCCGAGGTGTTCTCCCGCGCGCCCGAACTCAAGGCCATGGGGCTTGCCGTGCCGCAGATTACGGATATCTTCATCCGCCTCAGGGAGAAGGGCTACGACGTGGACACCGCCGTGTTCACCAGTGAACAGGCCGCAAAACAGCTGCGGCGCCTGCGGGGAGGTGGGAAGATGCTTAGGATATCACGCTCGGCCAGTACTTCCCGGGCGAATCGTTCCGCACAAACTCGACCCGCGCATGAAACTGGCGCTCGTCGTCCTGCTGATCGTCAACATCTTCGTCGCGCAAACGCCCATGGCCTACCTGGCCGCCGCCCTGCTGATCGTGCTCGCCGTCGCGGTTTCGGGCATCCCGCCCGGCTCATTCTCAAAAGCCTCAAGCCCCTGATCTTCATCATCGTCCTGACAACGATTATCAATATCTTCTATGGCACGCCGGGCGAAGTTTTGGCCCAGTGGTGGATTTTCAGGATTACGGCGGAGGGCATCTACCGCGCCGTGGTCATGGCCGTCCGAATCGTCCTGCTCGTCGTCGGCACGTCTTGCTGACCTATACCACCTCGCCCATCATGCTGACCGACGGCCTTGAGCGCGTGCTCTCTCCGCTCAAAAAGATCAAAGTCCCGGTCTATGAGTTTTCGCTGATGATGACCATCGCCCTGCGCATGATCCCAACCCTGATCGAGGAAGTGGACAAGATCACCTCAGCGCAGAAAGCGCGCGGCGCGCAGTTGGAGACGGGCAACCTGTTCCAGCGCGCAAAAGGCGCTCGTGCCCATCCTCATCCCGCTGTTCGTATCCTCGTTTCCGCCGCGCGGACGAGCTCGCCATCGCCATGGAATGCCGCTGTTACCGCGGCGGCGCGGGCCGTACCCGCCTCAAGGAATACCACATGAGCGGCAGGGATTACTGGGCGCTCTGCGTCACCCTTATCAATCTTGGCCTCATCATCCTGGCAAACCTGTATTTGCCGTGGCTTGCCCTATGAGCCGGTATCTGTGCACCTCCGCTACGACGGCGCGTCTTTCTGCGGCTGGCAGGTGCAGAAAATGGCCCTTCCGTCTGCGCCGCGGTGGGGGACGCGCTCCGTACCCTGCTTCGCGAGCGGGTGAACGTCACCGGCTGCGGCCGGACCGACGCCGGCGTGCACGCGCTGCGCTACAGCTTCCATTTCGACACCGACGCCGCCTTTGACCGGCGCAGGTTTTTAGCGGGGCTGAACGCCCTTCTGCCCGATACGGTCGCGGCCCTCGGCGTCGATCCGGTACCCGATGCGTTTCACGCGCGTTACAGCGCGCTCGGCAAGAGCTATATCTATAAAATCTGGAACGCGCCGTATATGGACCCGTTTCTGCGCGGCCGCGCCTATCACTGCCCCGGTCCGCTGGACCTGTCCGCCATGCGCGAAGCGGCGCGCGCCTTTTTGGGCGCGCACGATTTCCGGGCGTTTATGGCCTCCGGCAGCTCCGTTACGGATACGGTGCGTGAAATATTCCGGCTCGACGCCGCGGCGGACGGCCCGCTCGTAACGGTGTTTGTCGCGGGCAGCGGCTTTTTGTACAGGATGGTGCGCTCCATAGCGGGCACGCTGCTCGACACGGCCCGCGGCAGGATCTCGCCGCAGGCGGTTCCCGCCCTGATCCAAAACGGCGACCGGTCCGCCGTCGGCATGACGCTGCCGGCCTGCGGCCTGTACTTCAACGAAGCGTATTACGAAAAAGAACAGATAGATAAATTATTGATAAGTCCGCACTAGGATGAAAGGGTAAATATTTGGAGTAAAACAGTATGACAGAGACAGAACTGTACCGCGGCGGCAGATGGATACGGCGGGTCAGACGGAGCGCACTGCTTCTTCTGATCGGCTTGGTGCTGCTTGTGTTCCTGTTCAACCTCGGCAGCCTCAACGGGGACGACCTGCGCCGCTTTGCGGCCCGGTCAACTTCGGCCTGCACGGGCAGGCGCTCATTGAGGACGGACGCATCTCGTACCTGGACGACGAGAGCCGTCAGGCGGCGCTGTACAAGGACGGGCTTGCCGTCGTGGCAAACGATAAGCTGAAAATTTACGACAGCACGGGCCTGGAGTTTTTTCAGCACGTCGGCCGTCATGCTCAACCCCGTGCTGCAGACGACGCCGAAACAGGTGCTCGTATACGACCGCGGCGACGGTTCGCTGCAGGTCTACAACAGCTTTGACCAGGTGTTCGCCCTGGAGCTGGACGAGCCTATTATCAACGCGTCGCTCAACGACAGCGGCGCGCTGATCGTGGCGCACAAGGCGGAGGGCTACAAGTCCCAGCTCACCCTGTACGACGCGGGGGGCGGCGAGCGCTACAAATGGTATTCCGCAGGCAGCTATCTGCTGGATGTGGACGTGTACGGCAACTGCAAACAGTTCGCCGCGGCGGGAATTACCCTGGGCGAATCGCAGGTGCAGTGCGAAATTCTGCTGTTCAATGCCAACGACAGCGCGCCATATAAACGGATACCTATTGACGCGGCGTTCGTTTATGATATAAAATATATAAATAAGGATTCTCTGCGCGTGGTCACGGACACGGGCTGGTATCTCATCGACACCGCAACGGGCGATTTTGCGCAGCTGTCGCAGTACCCCCGCGCCTCTCTGCTCCACTATGACGCGTCGTCGGGCCGCATGGCCCTTGTGTTCGCCGGCAGCCGCCGCGGCCAGAATACCCTTTCGCTGGTGGATACGGCTACGGGCAAGGCCGTCTCGGCCGAGGTGTCCGGCGCCGTGCTGGACGTCGCCTGTTACGACAGCTACGCCGCCGTGCTGACCGACCGCGCGCTGCTGTGCTACAGCAACGCGGGCGAGCTGATTTCCGAATCGGCCGTGGAGTCGGGCGAGCAGGGCGTGCTCGCGGCGGACGGCCAGTATGTGGTTCTGACGGGAAAGCGCCACGCCCGGTATGTAAAAATATCCTGAAACCCCCATTTTTGAGAGGAGACGCGCTATGCATATAGTTCTGGACGTCCTGGTCGCCGCAATCGTGGTTTTCACCGTCATCGGCGCCGTGCGCAAAGGGTTTTGTCCGTTCGCTTCTGTCCCTGGTCGGGCTGGTCCTTTCTCTGGTGCTCACCTATTCGTTCGCAGTCCCTTTCGGCGCGGTGATCGACAGCGAGGTCGTCACGCCGATGGCGGCCAAGTCCATCCTCAAGCAGTCGGAGCTGGACGGCGTAACGCTCGAAAGCCCGCTCGCCGAGTTCCCGGCCGACACTGCGCGCTACAATAAAAAGCTGCTGAACCTGTACGACGGCAGCACCTCGACCCTGCTGGCGGAATACGAATCCGTTTCCGCGGACGCGGACGCGACGGTGGGCGACTACCTCGGCGTCGCCCTGAACGCGCACAGCTATACGGGCATGGCCTCAGTCGCGCTGGCGGCGGTCGTCATATTCATCGGCGTCGCCATCGTCGTATGGGTGCTCAATGCCGTGCTCACGCCGATTATGCGCCTGCCTGTGCTCCACCAGTTCGACAAGCTGCTCGGCCTCGTGGTCGGGGTTGTGAACGCGGCCGTAGTCCTGTTCCTGTTTGTGGCAATCGTCTCTGCGGTCGGCTATCTCGTCCAGGTCGGCGGCGGCGGGGATTACGGCGCCCTTGTTGACAAAACACACCTGTTTAAGTATATTTATGATAGCCCCCCCGCATACTATCTTGAAATAGAGGAAATTGATATGCTGAAGCATATTCCCAACCTAATCACCCTGCTCCGGATCGTGCTGTATTTGTCATTACCTACTTCTACGTGAGCAGAACGGTCGGCATGCTCGCCGCGATTATGCTCAGCGACCTTGCGGACGGGTATATCGCACGCAGGTTTCATGTGCAGTCCAAAGTGGGCGAGCTTCTCGACCCGTTTGCCGACAAGCTGGCGCAGGTCGTCATCTGCATCGTTCTGTTTCTGGACAACATCGCGCCGCTGTGGTTCATGGTCGTGCTGATTGTAAAGGAAATGCTCATGCTCATCCTGGGGTACATCTTCCTGAAAAAGGACGAGGAAATCTCCAGCGCCAAATGGTATGGGAAAGCGGCTACGGCCTGTTTCTATATCGTCATCTGCGCCAATCTGGTGTTCAGCGGCTTTATGGCAAGCCACCGGACGCTCCAAACTTGCGGCTATGTATTTGCGGTGCTCTGCGCGTATTTTGCCTTCTTCAATTATGGGATCAACCACCTGATCGAGCGAAGCGCGAAGAAAAAAGCTGAAGCGGTCCGCCCATGACAATGCCGGGAAAACAATAGGTGAATAATACATGTTATGTTCCAAGTGTAAAAACGGGTAGCCATGATCTATGTCTCCCGTATCGAGAACGGCGAAACGATCAACGAGGGCCTCTGCCTGCGCTGCGCGAAGGAGATGGGCCTTGCGCCGGTCGACGACATGATGAAAAAATGGGGATCAGCGACGAGGACCTCGACAGCATCTCCAACGAAATCTCCGAACTGATGGAGGATGAGGATTTCTCCCCCGGCGGCGCGCCCAGCCTCAATCTTCTGAACAACCTGCTCGGCCGCGGCCCGGCCGGGGACCAGGACCCCGCCGAACCCGCGGAGCCGGAGACCGGCACGCGTGAAAAGGGCGGCTCGAAAAGGACAGGAAAGAGCAGAAGCAGAGCAAGCACAAGTATCTCGACAGCTACTGCATCAACCTCACCCAGCAGGCGCGCGACGGCAAGCTCGACCGCGTCATCGGCCGGGAAGAGGAGATCTACCGCGTGGTGCAGATCCTCAACCGCCGCACCAAGAACAACCCCTGCTTAATCGGCGAGCCCGGCGTGGGCAAACAGCCATCGCGGAGGGCCTTGCGAGCCGCATAGCGGCGGGCAACGCGCCCGCAAAGCTGCTGGATAAGGAAGTGTACCTGCTCGACCTGACGGCGCTTGTCGCCGGCACGCAGTTCCGCGGCCAGTTCGAGAGCAGGATCAAGGGGCCTGATTGAGGAGGTCAAGAAAAGTCGGCAACGTCATTCTTGTCATCGATGAAGTGCACAACCTGGTCGGCACGGGCGACGCCGAGGGTTCCATGAACGCGGCGAATATGCTCCAAGCCCGCCCTGTCCCGCGGCGAAATCCAGGTGATCGGCGCCACAACGCTCAACGAATACCGGAAATATATTGAAAGGACGCGGCGCTGGAGCGCCGGTTCCAGACGGTCATGGTCAACGAGCCCTCCGTCGAGGACACGTTCACCATACTCAAAGGGCGTCAAAAAGCACTATGAGCAGTACCATGGCCTGAACATCCCGGACGAAATCCTGCGCAAAGCCGTAGCCCTGTCCGGAACGGTATGTGACCGATCGGTATCTGCCCGACAAAGCCATCGACCTGATGGACGAGGCCTGCTCCAACGCCCCACTCAAAAACAAGGCGTCCAACGATCTGTACCTGCTCGGCAAGAAATGGCCGCGCTCGACGAACAGCTTCAGGCGCTCGAGCAGCAGACTGCGAAGGAGGACGACGAGCAGGCGTACAAGCGCATTGCGGAGCTCAAGACCGACCGGATCCGCTACCAGGCCCAGCAGGACACGCTGAAGAAAGAAGCCGCCGCGGAAGTCACGGTCGAGGACCTCGCGCGCGTCATCGAGCTGTGGACCGGCATTTCCACCGTCAAAATCCTGCGCAGCGAAACCGATAAGATGAAGGACTCGAAACAGTCCTCCGGAAGAAGATCAAGGGCCAGGACGAGGCGATCCATGCAATCGCAACGGCCGTCCGCCGTTCCCGCGCCCCTCACGCCGCGCAAGCGCGCCGTTTCCTTTATCTTCACCGGGCCCACCGGCGTGGGCAAGCCGGAACTTGTCAAGGTGCTCGCCGGCGAGCTGTTCGACACGCCGGAAACCCTCATCCGGCTCGACATGTCGGAATTTATGGAAAAGCACTCCGTCTCGCGGATCATCGGCTCCCGCCGGGCTATATCGGCTACGACGAGGCCGGGCAGCTTACGGAGAAAAATCCGCCGCAAGCCTTATTCCGTCGTCCTGTTCGATGAAATCGAAAAGGCCCATCCGGACGTGATGAACATCCTGCTCCAGATTCTGGACGAGGGCCGATTACCGACGCGCACGGCCGCACGGTCAGCTTTGAACACACCATCATCATCATGACCTCCAACGCCGGCTCGAATATTACAGGCACGGCCGCGGGCTTCAATAAATCCGCCGAGCTCCTCTCCAGGGAAAAGGCGCTGAAAGCCCTGTCCGAATTCCTGCGCCCGGAGTTCCCTCAACCGTGTGGACGATATAATCGTGTTCAAGCCCCCTGGGCAAAGAGGTGTTCCCGGACATCGCGCGCATTTTCCTCGCCGAGCTGCAGGAGGGGCCTGCAGGAGCAGGGGATCGCCCTGCGCTGGGACGCGGCCGCGGAACAGTGCATCGCGGACGTATCCTATTCCGCGAAATACGGCGCGCGCAACGTCCGCCGCACCGTGCAGCGCGAGGTGGAGGACGCGCTTGTCAATCTCCTGTTCGAGCAGGGCCGGTTCACCGAGGCGTCCGTCACGGCCGTGGACGGCAAAATATCCGTCTCTGCAAAGTAAGCGCGGCGAAAAGGTGCGGATACGGCAAAAAATCCCGCAAACCTATTGCAATATCCAGTTTTTAATGATAAAATGTTATGGCATTTAATACGGGCATTCCGCTGATTGCGGCCCTCCGACGTTGAGGCGCAGATCATGAATGTGCTGAGATTAGAGGAGGAGAAAAATGACTGCCATTGAAAAATTCAATCAGGCGCAGCTCAAGCCGGACGTTGCGGATTTCCGCATCGGCGACACCGTCGCGGTAAACGTTCGCATCAAGGAGGGCGCCAAGGAGCGCATCCAGGTCTTTGAGGGTACGGTTATCGCCAGAAAGGGCGGCGGCCTGTCCGAGACGTTCACGGTCCGCAGAATCAGCCACAATATCGGCGTTGAAAGGGTGTTCCCCGTTCATTCGCCGAATGTCGAGGGCGTAAAGTGATTCGCCGCGGTAAGGTCCGCAGGGCGAAACTCTACTATCTCAGAGACAGAGTCGGCAAGGCCGCAAAGGTCAAAGAGAAGATATAAGCGAGAAGGGGACGAAGGTCTCCCTTTTTTGCATACAAAAAGCCGCCGGGAGGAAAATTTTATGGACGGAAGTCGCCTGACAATGCGCACGAGTCCGCATACACTTTTAGACGGGGCCGCGCAGGCCCCGGAGAATACAACCGCGTACAATCCCGCGTCCGCGCAGGCTCCGGCGGATGCGTCCGCGTACGGCGCCGGGTCCGAGCCCGTCACCGCGCCGCAGGACGGCCTGCGGCCGATTGCGGGCCTGGACTTTGATACGGACCGCAACCCGCGCAAAGCCAAGCCGAAAAAGGGCGCCGTCGTCGAGCTGTTCGAGTGGATCGAGATGCTCGCGGTCGCCCTTTGTCATCGTGGTGCTCGTGTTTTCCTTTTGTGTGCCGCGTCGTATCCATCAACGGCCCGTCGATGACGCCCACCCTGCTCAACGGGGACCGCGTCATCGTCACAAGCTTCCTGTATACGCCCGGGCGGGCGACGTCATCGTCGTCGCCGTGCCGGGCCAGAGCGAACCGTATATCAAGCGCATCATCGCCCTGGAGGGGCAGACGGTGGATTTCGACCTGGAAAAAAGCAGCTCATCGTGGACGGGGAGTATATCGACGAACCGTACATCAACGAACAGATGCAGGATTTTTTACTGGTACAGCAGCACGCGCTTCCCCTGTACCGTACCGGAGGGGCATGTTTTTTGCGGCGACAACCGCAACCATTCAGTGGACAGCCGCTTTGAACAGATCGGCACGGTCGACGTCCACCACATCATAGGCCAGGCCGTGTTCCGCCTCTATCCCTTCCGCTCCATAGGTGCGATTCGATGACGGAGGAAGCGCGCGGCGCACGGATCAACTGGTTCCCGGCCATATGTCCAAAACCCGGCGCCTCATTACGGAAAACATAAAGCTGTGCGATATCGTGTGCGAGATGCTCGACGCGCATCCGGTCTCCACCGCAACCCGGGCTGGACGGCTGGGTGGGGGACAAGCCGCGCGTACTCATCATGAACAAAAGCGACCTGGCCGACCCCGAGCTGAACAGGCGCTGGCTGGCGTGGTACCGTGACGCGGGCTGCTACGCCATGCTCAGCAACGCCAGGGCAAAGGGCGTGACGGCGCAGTTCGCCAGAGTCTGCCGCCTGGCGGCGGCCGATATCCTCGCCCGCCGCGCGGCCAGGGGATCGTATCCAGAAAAGTCCGCGTCATGGTCACCGGAATCCCCAACGTGGGCAAATCCACCTTTATCAATTCCATCGCCGGCCGCCGCGCCGCAGCCGCACAGGACCGTCCGGGCGTGACGCGCGGAAAGCAGTGGAGGTAACGGTCGCGGGCGCCGCCGAGCTGGAACTGCTCGATACGCCGGGCATTCTGTGGCCGAAAATTGAGACGGAGCGGCAGGGCCTGCTGCTCTGCGCCACCGGCGCCATCCGGGACCGGATCCACGACACGGAGTATATCGCACAGTTCCTGATAGAACGGATGAACGCGCAGTACCGGCAGGTGCTGACCGGCCGGTACGGCCTGAAAGATACGCAGGGCAAAAACGGGCCGGAGCTGCTCAGGCGCTGGCCCGCGCCCGCGGTTGTCCCGCCGCGGCGGCGTGGCCGATACCGAGCGCGCCGCCGGTGTTTCTGGACGAATACCGCGCCGGCCGGCTCGGCGCAATCACCTGGGAGGATATACCGCATGCAGACGCAGAAGACCAGCCCTGATTACAGCAGCGAGGACCGCTGCCGCGCCGAAGGCTATGCCGTCGTGTGCGGCGTGGACGAAAGCCGGGCGCGGCCCGCTGTGCGGACCTGTCTGCGCCGCGGCAGGTGATCCTGCCGTCCGGGCTTGCCATCCCCGGCCTCAACGACTCCAAAAAACTGTCGGAGCCGAAGCGGGAGTCCCTGTACGGCGAGATACTCGCGTCCTGCGTCAGCTTTGGCGTTGCGTACGCCACGCCCGCTGAGATTGACGCCTATAATATTCTGAACGCCACCATGCTCGCCATGAACCGGGCGATCGCCCAGCTCTCGCCCGCGCCGGATCTCGCCCTCATCGACGGCAACTGCAAAAAGGGGATCGACTGCAACGCCCTCTGCATCGTCAAGGGCGACGGCAGGAGCGTATGAGCATCGCCGCCGCCTCCGTCCTGCCAAGGTCAGCCGCGACCGGCTGATGCGGAAGCTCGCCGAACAGTACCCGGCGTACCGTCTGGAGGCGCACAAGGGCTATCCCACCGCCGAACACATCCGCCTGCTGCGCGAGCACGGTCCCTGTGAGATCTACCGACGCAGCTTTTGCGCAGAATTCTGGGCGATTCCGCATGACCCGGCGGGAGATCGGCGACGCGCGAACGCTTCGCCGCAAAAGCTGTACCGGAAAGCCGGGTATGAAATCGCAGCCCGCAACTACGCCTGCCGCTTCGGGGAAATAGACATCATCTGTGAAAACGCCGAATATATTGTATTTGCGGAGGTCAAGGCGCGGGAACTGTCAAGCGCCTATCTTCCCCGCGAAGCGGTCACCTCCGCAGAAACAGCGGCGGATCGTCCGCAGCGCTGAACACTATCTCATGCAGCACCCGAGCGAAAAACAGCCGCGCTTCGACGTGGTCGAGCTCCGGCTGCAGCAGGGCAGGGCGGCGGACTGGACGATCCTTTGAAAATGCGTTTGGGGCGTGGTAAGATGTTTTCACTGGCCGACCTGCACTGCGACACGGCCGCAAAGCTGTTCGCATTGGACGTCGATCTTCGGTCGGAGGACCTGCACGTAAACCTTGACAAGCTGCGCGCGCACGGCAGCGCGCTGCAGGTGTTCGCCGTCTGTACGGAGGACACGGAGCGGGGCGGCGCCCGCTATACCCGCGCCATGCGCATCCTCAGCCGCTTCTTTCAGAACCTGTCGGCGTATGCCGGGGCTATCCGTCTCTGCCGCAGCGCGTCCGAGCTCAGCTCAGCCATGGCGTCCGGCCGCGCGGCAGCGCTGCTCGCTGTGGAAGGCGGCGGCGCTTCGACGGCGTATACGCCAATATAGACCGCTTTTACAACCTCGGCGTGCGGATTGTAACGCTGACCTGGAACGGCGAAAACGAGCTCGCCTGCGGCCAGCCCGGCCATGGCCGGCTCACCCGGTTCGGGCTTGAATCGCTGCGCCGCATGCGGCATTCGCTGGGAATGCTGCCCGACCTGTCCCACATGTGCGCCGAGAGCTTTTGATGTGCAGCCGGTATGACGGCGGCGTATTCCTGTGTTCGCACTCCAACCTGGCCGCCGTCTGCCCCCATGAGCGCAACCTGGCCGACTGGCAGGTGACAGAGCTTTTCCGCCGCGGCGGCGTTCTGGGCCTGAACCTGTACCCGCCCTTTTTGCGCAGCGGCCCGTCCCGCGCGGCCGACGTCCTCCCGCACCTTGAGCACGCGCTTTCGCTCGGCGGGGAGGGTCAGATTTGCCTTGGCTGTGATTTTGACGGCGTGGATATGCTGCCCGAAGATGTGACCGGCCTGGAAGCATGGCCGCGCTCTACACCCTGCTCCAGCGCGAGGGCTACGGGCAGGCGCTTATCGACGGCCTTTTCTTTGACAATGCGCTTCGCTTTTTTTCAGCGTTTTTTATAATTTCCCCTTGCGCGCTGTCTGCGCGCCCCGTATGCTAGCAAAGCCCGCATGGCCGGGCGGCTGTATTTGTAAAAACACCATAAAGTTCATAATAAAGGATGAGAAAACTATGATGTACATCAGTACGCGCGGCAAGAGCGAACCCGTACCCGCTTCCGTAGCGATTATGCAGGGCCTGGCGCCCGACGGCGGCCTGTATATTCCGGAAGAGATTCCGGCGCTCACCCGGGCGCAGCTTCGCGACTGCGTCGGGTATGACTACAGGCAGAAAGCAAAGCTCGTGCTCGGCATGTTCCTGACCGACTTTTCCGAGCAGGAGATCGAAGCCTGTGTGGACAAGGCCTACACCGCCGCCAAGTTCGGCAGTGATGACACCGTGCCCCTGCACGCGCTCGGCGGGGACCGCTACCTGCTCGAGCTGTGGCACGGCCCGACCTGCGCGTTTAAGGATATCGCGCTGCAAATTCTGCCCCATCTTCTGCTTACCTCCATGCGCAAAAACGGCGAGGAGAAAACGGCCGTCATCCTGGTCGCCACATCGGGCGATACGGGCAAGGCTGCGCTGGAGGGCTTCTGCGACGTGGACGGCAGTAAAATCATGGTGTTCTATCCCCAGGACGGGGTCAGCAATATCCAGAAACTGCAAATGATTACGCAGGACGGCGCAAACGTCTGCTCCGTCGGCATCGAGGGAAATTTTGACGACGCGCAGACCGGCGTCAAAGCCATTTTTTCCGATCCGGACGTACAGCAGGCCCTGCTCGGCAAAGCTGTTTCCTCTCCTCTGCAAACTCCATCAACTGGGGCCGGCTCGTCCCGCAGATTGTCTACTATATCGACGGCTACTGCAAGCTCTGCCAGTCGGGCCGGATCGCGTTCGGCGACGAAATCGACGTCGTCGTGCCCACCGGCAACTTCGGCAATATCCTCGCGGCCTACTTTGCGCGCCGCATGGGCCTGCCTGTGCGCAGATTTGTCTGCGCTTCCAACTCCAACGACGTGCTGACCGACTTCATCCATACCGGCGTGTATGACCGCCGCAGGAATTTCTATACAACCATTTCTCCGTCCATGGACATCCTCATCTCCAGCAACCTGGAGCGGATGCTCTACTATCTGTGCGGCGAAGATGCGGCGGAAGTCCGCCGCTGCATGGACGCGCTGCGCACCGACGGCGTGTATGAGATTTCGGACGGCGCCAAGCAGGCCCTTTCCGGACTGTTCGCAGGCGGCTTCTGCGACGATGCAAAGACCAAATCCGCCATACTCCGCGAATTTGAGCGCAGCGGCTATGTATGCGACCCGCACACTGCGGTCGCCGTGCAGGTATACGGGGACTATGCCGCCAAGGGTACGGACGACGTGCCGGCCCTGATCGCCTCCACCGCGTCTCCCTATAAGTTTGCGGCAAGCGTCCTGTCCGCCCTGAGCGAAACGGGGAGACGGACGAGTTTTTGCAGCTGGACAGGCTTGCGGCGCTCTCCGGTATGCCCTGCCCGCCGCAGCTGCGCAACCTTCAGTCAAAACCGGTCCGCTTTCCCGACACCTGTTCCAAGGACCGCATGCTGCAGTCCCTGTATGCGTTTCTGCATATATGAATTGACAGTGCAAAACAGAGTGCAAGCGCACAGCATGCTGTGCGCTTGCGGATCGGAAGTATTTATGACTGCGGTTTGAAAGTCGCGCAGACCGTATCGGCGCTGGAGCTGGCGTAGCTCGGCCCAACGTTGATGCTGCCCGCGAGACATTTGCTGCGTCCGTCGTGATAACGGCAGTTGTGCACTTCACAGGCAATGCCGTCTATGCGTTTATTCTGTTTTTCCATATTAAATTCACTTCCTTTCCCTTATAGTTTTACCACGGCGCTTATATTTAACGTATTATTTTTATCCAATTTTTTTTGATCGGAGTGATGGCATGTCCCTCTTCGCAATTGCCGATCTGCACCTGTCTCTGGGCAGCGATAAGCCCATGGACGTGTTCGGCGGCAAATGGAAGAATTATGTGGACAAAATAAAAAGACGGCTGGCACGGCACGGTCGGCCCGGAGGACACGGTCGTCCTGCTCGGCGATATTTCCTGGGCCCTTACGTTCGAGCAGCTTCTGCCGGATTTTGCACTGCTTGAATCCTGCCGGGACGCAAAATCATAATTAAAGGGAACCATGACTACTGGTGGAACACGCTGACGAAGCTGGAGGCGTTCATGGCGCAGCAGGGAATGAGGACGATTTCCTTTCTGTTCAACAACGCGTTTCGCGTCGGAGATATCTCTGTCAGCGGGACGCGCGGCTGGGATATTTTTTCCGCAACGGGCCACGATGACAAGATACGCCGCCGGGAGGCCGGCCGCCTGCGCGCGAGCCTGGACCATGCCGTCCGGCTGGGCGGAGAACCCGTGGCATTCCTGCATTATCCTCCCGTAAGCGAGCGCAGCGGAAGAGACGAACTTCTGGACACAATCCGCGACTACGGCGTCCGCCGCTGTTATTACGGGCATATTCACTCCGGCGGCCTCGGCCGTGCGTTCCAGGGCGAAAGGGACGGCGTGGCATACCGGCTCGTTTCGGCGGATGTGGTTGACTTTAAGCCGGTGCGCATAGACTGATGCGCAGAATTCAATGAAAAATCGCAGGGCAGGCCGTTTCGGCCTGCTTTTTGTGGTCTTACGCACAGATTGCCGGCCCTTTTCCCGCCGGCGCGCCTGCGCCCGCCGCCGCGCCCTGCCTCTGCCGGCGCGCCCCTGCGCCCGCCGCCGCGCCCTGCCTCTGCCGGCGCGCCCTGCCGCCGCCGCGTCCTGCCTCCTCCGCCGCGCCCTGTCTCTGCCGCCGCGCCCTGTCTCTGCCGCCGCGCCCTGTCTCTGCCGCCGCGCCCCCGCCTGCCGCCGCGTCCCTGCCTCTGCCGGCGCGCCCTGCCGCCACCGCGTCCTGCCTCCTCCGCCGCGCCCTGTCTCTGCCGCCGCGCCCTGCGCCTGACTGCGCGCCCTGCCTTCGCCGCCGCGTCCTGCGCCCGCCGCCGCGCCCTGCCTTTGCCGGCGCCCCTAGTTTCCGTCGCCGCGCCCTGCCTCCGCCGCCGCGTTCTGCCTCCGCCGCCGCGCCTTGCCTTCGCCGGCGCGCCCTGCCTTCGCCGGCGCGCCCTGCCTCCCGCCGCCGCGCCCTGCCTGTGCCGCCGCGCCTGCCCAGCAGCCGCGCCTTGCCTGTGCCGGCGCGCTAGCCTGTCGCCGCGCCCTGCCTCCGCCGCCGCGTTCTGCCTCCGCCGCCGCGCCTTGCCTTTGCCGCCGCGCCCTGCTTCCGCCGCCGCACCCTGTCTCCGCCGGCGCGCCCTGCGTCCGCCGCCGCGTCCCTGCCTGTGCCGGCGCGCCTGCGCCTGCCTGCGCGCCCCCTGCGCCTGCCTGCGCGCCTGCCTCCTCCGCCGCGCTCTGCGCCTGCCTGCGCCCCTGCCTCCTCCCGCCGCGCTCTGCGCCTGCCTGCGCGCTCTGCGCCTGCCTGCGCGCTCTGCCTCTGCCGCCGCGCCCTGCCTGCGCGCCCCGCCTCCGCCGCCGATTCTTTTTATGCGGTTGCGGCGCAATCCAGGGCGCGGCCAATGCACCCGCTTTAAGAAAACTCTGGAATGCAGTTTCTATTCCGCCCCCCGCCGGCCGGCAGGTTTCCGCTCCGCCGCTGTGCGCCGGATGACTCGAAAAATGCGGGAGCAATTAAAACCAAGTATCAACAGGTGCATTTTCTCGTGTAGAGTCAAAATGAACAAGCCTACAAAATGTCTAAGAATCATATTAATATTTTTCACAATTTTTTCATAAAAAGTCTTGACAGGAGGAGGAGCCTCTGCTATACTAAAAGCGGAGATAAGGAAAAGGAACAAAACTCTAAGTCATCAAAGTGAGGTGGTTCATATGAAATTTGAAATTGTATCTTGCCCCGGCAGGAAAATTCAAGCGCCCAGTCCTGTACGTGGGCTATCGTTGAACCCCAGCTAAAGGGCGTATTGAAAGAGCCTTACCAAGCCCCGCGTAAAGAAGCGGGGAGCCGGTAAAATTCATGAAAGAGGTATGGTCCCTTGTACAGTTTATGAACTTCGAGCATGAATAAATATTGGAAAGGTGAGGAACGTTTTCACGTAGTTATTTTGTTTTGAGTTTATGAAACGAGCGTGGCACACACGGCAGCGGTTGCCGTAACCCATTTCCAGCAAACGGCTTAGAGTCCTTGAAAGTCTCCGTTTCATATATAGTACAGCAGCTATATAGGCGAAACAAAAAACGAATGAAAATACTCATAAGGGGTCGGGACGACCCCCTTCTATTTTTCCCGGCGGGTTACAAATTATAAACGCGCATGCGAAAGCGCGCCAATAGCGATACATAAGATATGAGCGATGCGTCTATTCTCTCTGGCGTCCACTCGCGTCAGGCACAAAAGCAAAACCGCCGTAAACCGGACAGAGGGATAGAAGCGGTGTAGGGGGGAGCCTGCCGGCAGCAGGCTCCCTCTATTTTCAATACAGCGCACAACTTGTGTCCGTATCCCGTTCTGAAAAACGAATCACTGGAGCAAAAGCCTGTCGATTGTATATGTCAATCGGCAGGCTTTTCGTCTTATCACGGCCTTTGTTCCAAATCCCGTGCAGTCCGTTCAGTTTCTGTCAGCCTTTGCCAGCAGTCTGCCCATGTGCACGCCCATTACGGACGCCATCATCAGCCCGCGCGTCCATCCGCTTGAGTCTCCCAGGCAGAACAGGCTGTCAATATTGGTCACAAGCTCCGTGTCCATCTTAACGCGGTTGCTGTAAAACTTCAGCTCCGGCGAATACAGCAGCGTTTCTGTCGCGGCAAAACCGGGCACTACATGGTCTACTGCCTGTATGAAGTTGATAATGTTCAGCATGGCCCGGTAGGGCATGGCCGCCGTTATGTCGCCCGCCACGGCGTCGGGAAGGGTCGGCTTCACGTTGGAACGGTTCAGTTCCTTCTGCCAGGTCCGTTTTCCGTCGAGTATATCCCCGTAGCGCTGAACGAGAATGTGTCCCGCGCCCAGCATGTTCGTCAGCTCGCCCGACCTTCTGCGCGTATTCGATCGGCTGATTGAACGGCTCGTTGAAGTTGTGGGAGCACAAAATGGCGAGGTTCGTGTTGTTGGATTTCATGTCCTTGTAGGAGTGCCCGTTGACCACTGCCAGGTTGTTATCGTAATTTTCCTGGCTGACAAAGCCGCCGGGGTTCTGGCAGAATGTGCGCACCTTGTTTTTGAACGGCTTCAGGTGCCCGATGAGTTTGATTCGTACAGCACATTGTTTACATATTCCATAATCTCGTTGCGTACTTCCACGCGTACGCCTATATCCACCGTCCCCGGCTGGTGCGCAATGTCGTTAACTCTTCGCATAGCTGTTCCAGCCAGTCCGCGCCCCTGCGCCCGGTCGCGATCACGGTGGTGCGGCGAAAAAAAGCTGAAGCACTCGTCCTTTTTCCCCGCCTTGCAGACAAGCACGCCGCGGCAGTGGTCGCCGTCCAGCAGCAGGTTTTCGCACGCATGCCCGAACAGTATTTTTACGCCGTTATCCAGCAGGTAGTTTTGAATGGCGAGGTAAATCTCTTTGCGCCTTTCTGTTCCCAGATGGCGGATCGGGCAGTCGACAAGCCTCAGCCCTGCCTGAATGGCGCGTTTGCGTATATCCTTCACCTTCTCGTCGTTGCCCACCCCCTTCCACATGCCTGTCCGCGCTGAATTCGAGGTAGATGGAGTCTGTGTAGTCGATCAGCTCCTGCACCGTCTGTTCGCCGAGCAGTTCCGGCAGTTCGCCGCCCACGTCCGGACTCAGCGAAAGCTTCCCGTCCGAAAAGGCGCCCGCGCCGGAAAACCCCGTCGTAATATGGCAATACGGCTTGCAGCCGACGCATTTCCCGGCAGCCCCCTTGGGACAGCTCCGTTTCTGGATGGGTTGTCCCTTCTCGATCATAACAATGTTTTTCCGCTTTTGTTCCGCACAAGCTCCAGCGCGGTAAAAATACCGGCCGGGCCCGCGCCGACAATGGCAATGTCGCAGCGCATTTCAATCCTCCTTCTGTAATCACGCGCACAAAAAAACTGCCCGCTCCGTGACGATACAGTACGCCCCTGACGGGGCAACAAATAGTCAACTGAATGGCAGTTGGTAGAAACATTCAACCTTACTTTGAATTTATATCGGTTACTTCCTGTATCAGGATACCACAAAACGAATGTTTTGTCAAAGGGTTTGTTTTGCATCCGTCTCTCCGCGGGGCTTGTGTACAGCGCCTGCCCGTGATATAATCGGGAGGACTTCGCATAAGGAGGATACATACCGTGTCTGCACATGAGAATTCCGTCCCTGCGTCCGGCCTGGCCGTACCGGGACCGGAGCAATCCGCCGCGGCCGCCGCGCCGGCTTCTTCAAACGCCCCGGCCGCGTCCGAAGCGCCCGCCGCCACTCCGCTGGAGCCGATGTCCGCGTTTTCGCAGCGCGCGTTTCCGGGTACGACGCGCATATGCTGGAGGACGTCCAGGGCTGCCGGGAGGTACGCAAGGATGGCGGAGCTCGTCGATATGCATGCAAAAAGCGTTTCCGCTTCGCCGCTGCGCCTTCTTGACCTCGGCTGCGGCACAGGCCTGGAGCTGGATGAAATTTTCCGCCGCCTGCCCGATGCGGAGGCAACGGGCGTCGACCTGGCCCCCGCCATGCTAAGCCGCCTGCGTGAAAAAGCACGCAGGGAAACGGATCCGTCTCATCTGCGGCAGTTATTTTGATGTGGACTTCGGCCGGCAGGCGTTCGACTGCGCCGTTTCCTTTGAGTCTCTGCACCACTTTTCGCACAGGGAAAAGCCGGCCTGTACCGGCGGCTCTTTCATGCGCTGCGTCCGGGCGGCCTGTATGTCGAGTGCGATTATATGGTGGATACGCAGTCGGAGGAGGACTACTATTTTGCGGAAAACGCACGCCTGCGCGCGGAACAGGGCATTTCCGCAGACGCGTTTTACCACTTTTGACACGCCCTGCACGGTCGCAAACCAGATATCGCTTCTGCAAAATGCGGGTTTTACTGCGGTCGAACAGGTGTTCCGCATGGGCAATACCACCATGCTGTCCGCCCTCCGTCCGGTTTAGGCGGAACGCGTTTCGATAAAAGAGCGCCGCGCAGCCGAAAATGGCTGGCGGCGCTCCTCAACAAGGAGAAACAATCAGGAAATAACGTATACGCGCAGGTTTCTGCGTCCGAACTGAATGGCCTGGTTGTAGGAGTCAAGGTAAATGTCCACCTTGTTTCCCTTAATCGCGCCGCCCGTGTCGGCGGCCACGGCATAGCCGTATACATAAGAGCCGTCTTCGCTCTCAATATAAAGCTGCGAGCCCAGGGGATGACGCGCGGGTCAACCGCAACGCGCCCGTACTGCGCCGGCAGGCCGGAGGCGGTAATGCCGCCGCCCGTATACGCGGTCGCCTCGCAGATCAGCACGCGGCTGTAATCCGCCGGCGCGCCGGGATTCGGCTGCGTCACAACAGTCTTGCCCGTCCCGGCAGGGGAGGGGATGACGCTGCGGATAACGGTCGCCGTCGGCTCCCGCAGCACGGTGCTTTCCAGCTCCGTCTTTCCGTGAGTACGCCGTTTACGTATCTGCATTCAAACGTCGTCTGCCGCAGGCCGGCTTTGCCGGGAATTTCAAAGGTCTCGCCGCCGTCCGACCGATCTTCGACCGGCGGTTCGATTTCCTCCTGTATTGTCTGCGTCTTAATCGAAACACGCTCTACCGTTACCGTCATATCGTCGCTGATCTCCGTCTGCAGAGACGGCTGCACCGTATCATGCTCACCGAACGTAACGCCGGCCTGTGCAAACAGGTTTTCCAGCGTTCCGCCCGTGGCGTAGTATTCACGCGTGTGCCGGTCTATCTCCAGTGTCACCTTGTGCGTATTGCGTATGGAAATGAGCTGGTTGCGGTATGCAAGGGACTTGACGTAAAGCGTATCCGCCGGGTTCACCTCGATGTTGTGCTGCAAAAGAATGCCGTCTACGTCGTTGCTGTGGGTCTGTATATATACCGTACTGCCGTCCGCTTCCACCTGATACCGGTTGAGCGTGACGTGGCCGACCAGAATGGCGGTTACAGCCAGCAGCATAAAAGCTGCCGTAATCACAAGCGGATTTGTAAGAACGCTCTTCCATACATGGGATTTGAATTTGTCCTCCATGACAGATGCCTCCTTCCAGAGCACCTTTGATGGGAATTCTGACAAAAGTGCTTCAGACGGTTACAATTCTATTACAAAACCGCGGAGAATACAAGCCCCCATAGTACACTTATTGTATATCATATGTAGATGATATTCATATACATGCGTGTCTTTCTCAGCATAATATTCTCATTTTATTCATGAAAACAGATTCCCAAATTTCAAATCAAACGAACCCTGAAACTGCACGTCTTCAGGCGATGTATGCCATCCTCCCGCCCGGTTTCCGACAATAAAAAAGCCCGCCGCCCCAATGGGCGGCGGGCCTGAATCATATTCCGGTTCAGAACAGGCTTTTGATTCGCTCTACTGCTTTGCATGTGTTTTCCCTCGTGCCGAATGCGGTCAGGCGGAAATACCCCTCGCCCTGCTCGCCGAAGCCCTGGCCCGGCGTACCGACCACATAAACGCGGTTGATGAGCAGGTCGAACAGATCCCAGGATTTCAGCCCGTCAGGGGCACTTGAGCCAGATATACGGCGCGTTTACGCCGCCGTAGGCGGTAAATCCCGCCGCAGCCAGTCCCTCGCGTATGATTTTCGCATTTTCCTGGTAGTAGGCGATCGTCTCGCGGATCTGCGCCTGCCCGGCCTCGGAGTAAACGGCCTGCGCGCCGCGCTGTACGATGTAGAAACGCCGTTGAATTTCGTGGCCTGCCTGCGCGCCCAGTATCCGTTGAGGCTCACGCCGTTTCTGCAAAAACTGTTTCGGGACGACGGTATAGGCGCAGCGGGTGCCGGTGAAGCCGGCGGTTTTGCTGAAGCTGCGGAATTCAATCGCGCACTGCTTCGCGCCCTCGATCTCGTAGATGCTGTGCGGAATGTCGGGCTCCGTGATAAAGGCTTCGTACGCCGAGTCGAACAGAATCACCGCGTCGTGCCTGCGCGCGTAGTCCACCCATGCCTGCAGCGAGTCTCGGTCCATGGCCGCGCCGGTGGGGTTGTTGGGCGAACAGAGGTAGATCATATCGGCATGGAAGTCGGGGGGTACGGGGCAGAAGCCGTTCGCTTCGTGCAGCGGGACAAAGCGGACCGTGCGGCCCGCCATGACGTTGGAATCGAAATAGACGGGGTATACCGGGTCGGTGATGAGAACCACATTGTCCCGGTCGAAAATATCGCCAATATTCCCCACGTCGCTCTTCGCGCCGTCGGAAATAAATATCTCGTCCGTCCCGATCTCCACGCCGCGCGCCGCATAGTCGCCGGCAGCGATGGCCTCGCGCAGGAACGCGTAGCCCGGGTCGGGCCCGTAGCCGTGGAAGCCCTCGGCGCAGCCCATTTCATCAACGGCCCTGTGCATCGCCTCGACGACGGCGGGAGCGAGCGGGCGCGTCACGTCGCCGATGCCGAGGCTGATCAAATCCTTGTCGGGGTTCGCCTCGCTGAAAGCCGAAACGCGCTGCTTGATGGTCGCAAACAGGTAGTTGTCCTTGAGATTCTGGTAAAAAGGGTTCATGTTCGCCATATGACAAGTCCTTTCTCACATTCTGAACATCAGGTCGAAGTAGGAGGGGAATCGGCCAGGCCGCCTCGTCCGTGTTCTGTTCCAGCGTATCGCACAGTCCGCGCAGCGTATCCATGGCCGGCACGACGCGTTCGTGGAACGCGCGCGCTTTTCGTACGGGTCGTCCAGCGCCATGGCCTGTTCAACCTGCGCCTCCAGAGCGCGGCAGGCGGCGCGCATGTCTCGCAGTGTGTCGGACATCAGCGCCACATCCTCCTGATACGCCTCCGCCTGTACGCCTATGCCGCGGATCGACTCGGCGGCCGCCGCCAGGTCGCCCGCATGGAGCATAATGGCGGGAATGACCTGCCGCCGCACCATCTCAGCCATGGTCAGAGCCTCGATATGGATGGTCTTCGCGTATTTTTCTAGCTCAATCTCATAACGGGCCATGCACTCAGTCCGGGAGAAGATCCGCCCCGCTCGAACATGGTCAGGTTTTTCTCGTCCTTGATCACCGGGATTACGTCCACAGCGCAGCCAAAGTTGGGCAGTCCGCGCCGTGCGGCCTCCTCCACCCATTTTTTCAGAGTAGTTGTTGCCGTTGAAGATAATCCGGCGGTGCTCGGTCAGCGTGCGCTTAATCAGGGTCAGCAGCGCCGCGGCCAACCGTTCGCCGCCTCCAGCTCCTCCGCAAACCCGCGCAGCGTGTCCGCCACAATCGCGTTGAGCACGGTGCAGGAATCCGCCACGGAGGCCGAAGATCCGCACATGCGGAACTCAAACTTGTTTCCGGTGAAAGCAAAGGGGAGGTGCGGTTTCGGTCAGTGTTGTCCTTGGGCAGCGGGGGGCAGGGAGGAAACGCCGGTTTTCAGCGCGTTTCCGTCGCGCACCACGTGCGCGCCGCCGCTTACAATCGAGTCCACCACGCTTTCCAGCTCGTCGCCCAGGAATACGGACACAATGGCGGGCGGCGCCTCGTTGCCGCCGAGCCGCAGGTCGTTGCCCGGCACGGCAATGGAGAAGCGGAGCAGGTCGGCGTAGTCGTCCACCGCCTTAATCACAGCCGAAAGGAACAGCAGGAACCGCGTGTTTTCCATCGGCGTCTCGCCCGGGTCGAGCAGCACTTCGCCGTCGTCGGTGGAAAGCGACCAGTTGTTGTGCTTGCCGGATCCGTTGACACCCGCAAACGGCTTTTTCATGCAGCAGGCAGGCAAGGCCGTGCCTCTTGGCAATCTGGCGCATGAGAATCATAATCAACTGGTTGTGGTCGCAGGCAATGTTCGCCGTCGCGTAGACCGGTGCAAGCTCATGCTGTGCGGGCGCGACTTCATTGTGCCTGGTTTTGGAGGGCACGCCGAGCTTCCACAGCTCCCGGTCCAGCTCCTGCATAAACGCGTTGACGCGCAGCTTGATCCGTCCGTAGTAGTGGTCGTCGAGCTCCTGACCCTTGGCCGGTTTTGCGCCGATGAGCGTCCGGCCGCAGAGCATGATCCTTGCGCTGTTCGTAGAACTTGCGGTCCACAAGGAAGTATTCCTGTTCCGGCCCGCAGGTGGCCGTCACTTTGTGCGAAGTCGTGTTGCCGAGCAGGCGCAGGATGCGCAGCGACTGGCGGCTGAGCGCCTCCATGGAGCGCAGCAGCGGCGTCTTTTGTCGAGCGCGTCTCCGTTATAGGAGCAGAAAGCGGTCGGGATATAGAGCACGCCGTCCTTGATAAATGCGGGCGACGTACAGTCCCACGCCGTATATCCGCGCGCTTCAAAGGTGTCGCGCAGACCGCCGGAGGGAAGCTGGACGCATCCGTCTCGCCGCGGATGAGCATTTTCCCGGAAAATTCCAAAATAGCCTTGCCGTCGCTGTCCGGCTGCAGGAAAGAGTCGTGCCGCTCGGCGGTGATGCCGGTCAGCGGCTGGAACCAGTGCGTGAAATGGGTCGCGCCGTTTTCAACGGCCCACTCGCGCATGGCGGCAGCCACCTCGTCCGCAATCGAAGGTTCGAGACGTCCCCTCGTTGACCGTATGCTTAAGCGACTGGTATATGTGATCGGGCAGCCGTTGCTTCATCACCACGTCGTTAAAGACGCAGCTGCCATACAGCTCGTCAAATCTACCGTTATCCACTGAAACATCCCTCCATGGATTTTTATTTAATATATTATATAAGAATCTCGCCGCAAACACAAGGAAAAAAGAATGTTTCAAAAAAAATTAGGCCATCCGCTTGTGTTTTCGGCGCAAATGAGGTAAGTATTACTATAATAATTGAAGGTCCGGGCCTTTATCTCGTGTCCGGATTGAGAAAGGCAGTGAAAACGTGGAGACCAAAACATACCAGCAGGTTTTTGAGGGCGTGTACGGATACCACAAGCCCTATAATCACATGACGGCGGACCTGAACGGCCGCGTCGCCCTGATCACGGGCGCATCCGGCATGATCGGCGGCGAGACGGCGGAAGCTCATGGCCGCCTCCGGCGCCAAGATCGCCATCTGGGATATCAACGACGAAGCCGGCGCAGAGCGCGTGGCGAAAATTGAGGCCAAGGGCGGCGAGGCGAAGTATTACCACATCAACCTCGGCGACCGTGCGGAGTCAAAGCGGTGTTTGAGCAGTTTATCCAGGACTTCGGCCGGATCGACATCCTCTTCGGCAACGGCGGCAGCAACTGGGGCAACCGCAAGCCTGTCACCGAGTTCGACGATGAGAAATTCCCCATCAACATCGACGTCAACCTGCACGGCGGCACGTACATGCTCGCCAAGATGGCCATTCCTACATGATCAAGCAGGGCGGCGGCAGCATCATGTTCACTTCGTCGGTGTGCGGCGTAACGGGCCTGCGCAAGCAGTGCGGGTTTGTGGCGTCCAAGTTCGCCATCAGCGCGCTGACGCGCTCCATGGCTCTGGAATACGGCAAGTACGGCATCCGGGTCAACACCCTTGCTCCCGGCAGCCTGCCCGGCCCCTATCTGCCCGCTTTACCAACGAAGGCCTGTGGGCCGACGTCTCCGTGGGCGAAGACTATGATTCAAAAACTTCGAAAATCCCGCGTCCATGGTGTTCGACATCGCGGCGCGCCGGCCGGCCTACCCGACCGACATGGCGGGTCTCATGCTCTACCTCGCGTCGGACGACGCGTCCTACACCACCGGCCAGGTCATCTGCGTCGACGGCGGCTGGACGGCCGGCTTCAGCGGCGATTATTAAAAACTGAATACGAGCCGCCGCGGTCCTGCGACTGCGGCGGCTTTTTTTTCGGAAGCTGCGCGGCTGTACGTAATGCCCGTATTGCGGAAAGGCGGATCGGGCTGGCGCAGTGAGAAAGCAGAGCGGGACGGCGCGCATTCGCCGCCCTGTTTTTTATCCATATGTCCGCGCATCAGCGCCCGCGCCCGCGCCCGCGTCCCGCGCCCGCACCCCGCGCCCCTGCGCGCCCACCCCCGCGCCCACCCGCGCCCGCGCCTGCGCCCGCACCCGCGCCCGCGCCCGCGCCCGCGCCCGCGCCCGCGCCCGCGCCCGCCCGCGCCCCGCACGCCCCGCACCCGCGCCCGCGCACCCCGCGCCCCTGCGCCCACGCCTGCCCGCGCCTGCGCGCCCCGCACCCGCGCCCACGCCCGCACTCCGCACCGCACCCGCGCGCCCACGCCCCGCCCGCGCCCGCGCCTGCCGCGCCCGCGCCCACGCCCGCACTCCGCACCCGCGCACCCGCGCCCACACCTGCACCCGCGCCCTGCGCCCGCACCCACGCCCGCGCCTGCACCCCCTCGCACCCGCACCTGCGCCTGCGCCCCGCGCACCCGCACCCGCGCCCCGCACCCGCACCCACGCCCGCGCCCGCACCCCCCGCCCGCGTCCGCGCCCTGCGCCCCGCATCCGCACCCGCGTCCGCACCCACACGCCCGCGCCCGCACCTGTGCGCCCTGCTGTATGGGCCGGAGTACCCCGAATTGGGTAAAATGACCAAAGAATAAATTGCACACCCAGCGGCTGTCAGACAGGAATAGTGCCTGAAAAAGGTGGGATTTATATGTGTCGAATATGTTAAGTTGTACATGAAACTGGAAAATCCGATAAAAAATGGTTGCAAAATCATTACAAAGGGTTTAGAATAGATTCGTGAAATTATGCAAATTAACAACAGCAGGGAGCTAGAATAAAAAGGGAGGACTGTGCATGTCCAGTAAACTATTCCAGCAAATCGTTTCGCAGATGCAGGATACGGTGGACCGGGTGGTCGGCGTGTTGGACCGCGAGGGGACCGTCGTCGCCTGCAGCGACCTTGGCAAAATCGGGGAATTGCACCGCGAGCCCATCCCGCGCGTCGGGGGCTATACCCAGAACTTCACCGTGGACGACGGATATATGTACCGCGCGATCGGGGGACGATCTGCGTCCGGACTATATTATCTTCGTCGAGGGCGAGGGACGAGCATGCGCGCCAGCTTGTCAACATTCTCGCGATCACTCTGGGCTCGGTGCAGGATTTTTACAACGACCACTTTGACCGGGCCGACTTTTTTAAAGGATATTATTCTGGACAACATCCTGTCTTCGGACATTTACCAGCGCGCCAAGGAGCTGCGCTTTTTGAGTGACGTTGAGCGCGTCGCCATCCTGTTCCGGCTGCCGGACCGGGTCGACATCGCCGCGATCGACGTAATCCAGTCCCTCTTCCCGGAAAAGCAGAAGGACTTTGTCGTCAGCGTCAGCGATACCGACATTGTCCTGCTCAAGGAGTGCAAGCCCGACACCGAGGTGTTCCATCTGGAGCTGCTCGCCCGCGCCATTCTGGAGGTGCTGGACACGGAGATCTACGTCAAGCCGCAGGTCGGCATCGGCTCCATTGTCTCCGATGTGCGCGATCTCAACCGCTCGTTCAAGGAATCGCAGATCGCGCTTGAGGTCGGCAAGATCTTCGACCGTGAAAAAGGACATCGTCTCCTATAACACCCTGGGCGTTGGCCGGCTGATCTATCAGCTTCCCACAACGCTGTGCGAGATGTACCTGGACGAGGTGTTCATGCGCGGGTCGATCGAATCGCTCGACCCGGAAACCCTGTTCACCATCCAGAAATTCTTTGAAAACAACCTCAACGTTTCCGAAACGGCGCGCAAGCTGTTCGTGCACCGCAACACCCTCGTGTACCGCCTGGAGAAGATCCGCCGCATCACCGGCCTGGATCTGCGCGAGTTCGACCATGCGATCATCTTCAAAGTCGCGCTCATGGTGAAAAAATACCTCACGGCCAAACCCGAGCACTATTAATCATTCATATAAAGAACGCAGTAGGGAGAGCATCCATGATAGTTTTAAAGACGTTTGCCATGCTTACAAAAAGCGGCGTGAAGACATTGGACCATGTCAGCTTTCGTATCGACGACGGTGAATTTGTCTTCATTGTCGGGCCGTCGGGCGTCGGCAAAAGCACGCTGATCAAACTGCTTATGGCGGAGGAGCGGGCCCAGTCGGGGAGATTGTCGTCAACAACTTCCGGCTCGACAAGCTCAAGCGCCGCCATATTCCCAAGCTCCGCAGGACGATGGGCGTCGTATTCCAGGACTTCCGGCTGATCGAGAGCAAAACGGTATTTGAGAATATAGCGTTTGCCATGGAAGTCGTCGGCCGGCCCCGGCGGGAGATCCGCAAGCGTGTCAAGTTTGCGCTCGGCCTTGTCGGGCTTTCCGACAAGGAGAAAAATACCCCAACGAGCTGTCCGGCGGCGAAAAGCAGCGCGTGGCGCTCGCCCGTGCGCTCATCAACGGCCCCGCATGATTATTGCGGACGAACCGACCGGAAACGTCGACCCCGTCATGTCCCGGGAGATCATGGAGCTGTTCTCCGCAATCAACGACCAGAAAATCACAATCGTCGTCGTCACCCACGAAAAGGAGCTGGTGGATACATACAATAAGCGTGTCATCACCATCAACCACGGGGTGCTTGTCAACGACAGGAAGGGCGGGTACGACATATGAGAAGAGGCAGTCCGCTCCGCGCCTTCAAAGACGGCGTCAAGGGCTTTTTCAAAAACGGTCTGATGAGTTTCGCCTCCGTGTGCATCCTCACCTCCTGTATGCTCATCATGGGCAGCGCCATGCTCGTGGTTGCAAACCTCAACCAGTTTGTCGTCCAGATGCAGCAGCAGAACGAAATCGTCGTGTTTATTGACGAGTCGGCCACCGAAGCAGAAGTGAAAGCGATGGGCGAAAAACTGGACGGTATCCCCAACATCGGCGAAATCAGCTTCGTGTCCAAGACGGAGGCGCTGGAGGAGTACAAGGAGCAGTTCCAGGAACAGGCGGTCCTGTTCGACAGCCTCGATGAAAACAACCCGCTGCGCGATTCGTACCATCTGAAAGTCGTCGATCTTGAGCTGTACTCGCAGACGATCGCCGATATCGAGCAGCTCGACAACGTCGGCAGCGTGCGCGTCAGCCAGGGCATTGTCGAACAGCTTATCAACCTGCGCCAGAGCATCTCCATGATCGGGATCTGGGTCACCGTCGTGCTGCTGTTCGTCTCGCTGTTCATCATTTCCAACACCATCCGCGTCGCGATCTTCTCGCGCCGCACCGAAATCAACATCATGAAATTCGTCGGGGCGACCGATAACTTCATCCGCGCGCCCTTTGTCGTCGAGGGCCTGCTGATCGGCCTTATCTCGTGCGGCATCGCCTTCGGCGTCCAGTATTACGTCTACAACGGCGTCATCATCCCCATGATCGACCAGATCGCCCTGTTCACACCCATCCCGTTTAACGATATCATATACTACGTTCTCGGCGGGTTCGCGGCCTTCTCCGTCATCATGGGCGTGTTCGGCAGCATCATCCCCATGCGCAAGCATCTTCACGTATAGTCTGCGTGCAAACGGTTCCGGAGGGATAAACGCATGAAACTTTCAGTCAAATTTGCAGCCATGTTCACCGCGGTGGTTCTTCTGTTTACGGCAGCCGCTCCGCTGCGCGTCGGGAATACGGCGCGCGGAGACGATCGACTCCCTGCGCGAGAAGATAGAGGCGCTCAACCAGCAGCAGACCATCAAGCAGGAGCTCGCGTACATCCAGGATGAAAGCCAGCGTGAGCTCCGCACACTCCAGGCGCTGTGGGAGGAAATCGCCTCCCTGGAAGAGGAGATCGACGTGTACCGCCAGATCATTGAACAGCTCGACGGCGAGATCGACGTTCTCGTCGCAGAGCTGGAGAGCAAGCAGGCCGGGCTGGACCTCTATCTGGACAAATACTATATGCGTGTGCGCGCAAACTACGAAGCAGGCCAGGACGAGCTATCTCGAAGTGCTGCTCACCAGCGCCAGCTTTTCCGACTATCTGACCCGCACGGACATCGTCAGCCAGATAATGGAGTACGACAACAAGCTCATGGACGAGATGGCCGAGAAGATCGAAGAGGTCAACCGCCAGAAAGAGCAGGTCGAAGCCAAGCGCGCCGGAAACAGCAGTCCGCCAAGGACGAGCTGGACGCCAAGCAGGCCTCGCTGCAGCAGAAGCGCGACGAGGCGCAGTCCCCGGCTGGATAACTTAAGCCAGCAGGCGCTCAACCTGAACAACGAGTATGAAAACGCCCAGGAGCAGATCGACGAGTTTTCCAAAACGCTGGACGATCTTATCTCCGCCTCCGGCGAGTTCAGCGGTATCATGAGCTGGCCTACGCCGGGGTATACGTATATCACGTCGCACTTCGGCTGGAGAAGCGACCCGTTCACCGGCGCGCAGAAATACCACAGCGCCATAGACATCGGCTCGCCCATGGGCTCGAAACTGATCGCCGCGGCCAGCGGGCACGGTCGTCGCAACGGGCTATGGTATGCGGGCGGCCGCTATATCATGATCGACCACAAGGGCGGCGTCTCGACGCGGTATTACCACCTGAGCGAAATCCACGTGTCCGAGGGCCAGTGGGTCGAGCGCGGCGAGCAGATCGGCCTTACCGGCATGTCGGGCGCGGCCGTCACCGGCCCGCATCTGCACTTTGAAGTGCGCGTCAAGAACGCAAACGGCGTCACCGAAGCGCAGAACCCGCTCGATTATGTGAGTCCAAGCTAAGCCTGCATGCAGGAAGAGCGCGCAGCCAAAAGGAGTTTAGTAAACGATGGAAAAAAGATCCGTCTGGATGTCGTAATATTTTTACTGGTATCCGCAATCATCCTCACCGCACTGACCACCGCAATCGTAATCAATAAACGGGTATCGTCGCTCAGCGAGATCCAGAGCACCTTTTCCAAGCTCAAAACCTCGACGAACTCGTCAAGGACCACTATATCGGGATTCTGGACAGCGAAGAGCTGTCCGACAACGTCGCCCGGGCTATGTCCGCGGCATGGGCGACAGTACGCGCAGTACTTCACCAAAGCCGAGCACAAGGCGTATATGAGCCAGATAACGGGCGAGTACGAGGGCGTCGGCGTCTCCGTCGTCTGGAAGGAGGGCGAGGGATGTTGTCACCTCCGTCTCCAAGGGCTCTCCTGCAGCGGAAAGCGGCGTGCAGGTGGGCGACCTGATTGTCGAAGTGGAGGGCGAGGGGCCCCGATACGCTCACCTTTGACGAGATGGTGACGAAGATGAGCGGCGAAGTGGGCACGCTCGTGAGCTTTAAAGTGCAGCGCGGCAGCGAACTGGATCGACTTTGAGATCCTGCGCCGGGAGTTCGAGGAAGTAACGGTGGACTATCAGGTGCTTGGCCATGTCGGCTATGTAAAGATCACTGGATTCAACAGCCTGACGCCGAAGTATTTCGAGCAGGCGATCGACGAGCTGACGCTCAAAGGCGTCACGGCCTATGTGTTCGATGTGCGCGGCAACGGCGGCGGCACCATAGATTCGGTTGTGGATTGCCTGGACCGGCTTATCATCAAGGGCACGACAGTGGCGACCGCCGAGCGCAAGTATGACAGCAGCCAGGCCGCCGGCAGCAATAAGACCGTGTACCAGACCGAGACGGCGGCGGAGATCAATCTCCCCATGATCGTCCTTGTGGACGGCAACACGGCGAGCGGCGGCGAGCTGTTTGCGGCCGCCCTGCGGGATATCAAGGAAGCGCCGCTGATCGGCAGCGTCACCTACGGCAAGGGTACCGGCCAGTCCACCTACAAACGCCCGACGGCAGCTATATCAACGGACTTCAGCTATACGCCGCCCTCCGGCATCAGCTACAACAATATCGGCCTGATCCCGGACGACGTGATCGAACTGACAGAAGAACAGCAGCAGGATCTGTACACCATGCAGCTCAAGGACGACCCGCATATTTTGAAAGCCTTTGAACGGCTGGGGATCGATCCCGGCGTCATGGAGGGCGGATATGCGGAGCTCGACCCGAACTACAACGGCAGCTCCTCCTCCGCGTCGTCGGAATCAAGCGCTTCTGAATCGTCAGCGGCCTGAACCAGAGCCATATCAGCCGGGGTTTTCAAAACCCCGGTTTTCTTAAAAATATCGAATCCTATTGATTTTCTATGAAAAAATGTGTTATGTATAATAGGAAAGGATGGCGAGGCGTGTGAAGGTATCGACAAAGGGCAGGTATGCGCTGCGGCTGATGATCGACATGTCGCTGCACGATACGGGGGTATGTGCTTCTCAAGGAAATATCGGAGCGGCAGCAGATCTCTATCAAGTATCTGGAGCAGATTGTGGGCCATCTGTGCCGTGCGGGATATCTGAAAAGCCTGCGCGGCCCGAAGGGCGGCTATAAGCTGACGCGCGCCCCCTCCGAAATACGGTGGGCGATATCCTGCGCGTCACGGAGAATATCGTCCCGGTCTCCTGTCTGGAGATGCAGCCGGGCGACTGCGCGCGGTATGAAACGTGCGCGGCGGTGGAGTTCTGGAAAGGGCTGCAGGGCGGTAATCAACGAGTATGTGGACGCCGACGATCGAGGATCTGGCCCAAAAGCAGCTCCGCCTTTCGCCGGAGGAGTACGCAGTGTAACCCGGGCGCGGACGTACCGCCCCTCAATTTTACAGTAAGGTGATGAACGTTATGATAAAGGACCTGCAGGCAAAAATTCTGGAGCTGAAGCGGAGAACGACGTGCATCCTGGCCCACAGTTACCAGGCCAAGGAGATCGTGGAGGTCCGCGGACTTTACCGGCGACTCCTATCAGCTCAGCGTAAAGGCGAGTGCCGTGCCCAACCGGACGGTGCTCATGTGCGGCGTGCGCTTTATGGCCGAAACAGTCAAAGCTCCTCTCCCCGGACAAGCGCGTGCTCTGTCCAGCCCCGTCGCGGGCTGTCCCATGGCCGAGCAGATGGACCGTGAGCTGATCGAGTCGGTCAAGCGACTATCCCGGCTATACGGTCGTCGCATATATCAATACAACGGCGCAGCTCAAAACCCGTATGCGACGTGTGCGTCACTTCGTCGTCCGCTGTCAAAATCGTGCGCGCCATCCCCAACAATAACATCCTGTTTATTCCGACTGCAACCTGGGCGCCTATGTGGCGGCCCAGGTCCCGGAAAAGAATAAAGCTCCTCGACGGCGGCTGTCCCGTCCACCGGGCAA
>VOFB01003642.1_pt1 | contig 31878 bp, 53 predicted proteins | sample 5384141 | NCBI WGS metagenome assembly VOFB01 (sample SAMN12384721, study PRJNA508395) | human gut metagenome | isolation source: healthy gut A | host: Homo sapiens | reverse complement strand
CTACGGGTTGCTGCGCGTCAGGGGAAACGACGCGGCGGAGTGCATCGCCGACCATTGCAGCGGCGGGGTAGAGCACTTCGTCGCGAGAATGAATGAGAAGGCCGCGGCGCTCGGCATGACGCACACCTCGTTCGCGAACCCGAGCGGACTGGACGCGCAGGGACACTATTCCTCGCGCGCTCGACAATTGGCGCGGCTCGCGGCGTATGCCATGCGCGAGCCGACCTTTGCGCGCATCGCCGCGACCAGAACGGCGGCGGTGGGCGAGCGGATGCTGGGCAACCACAACAAGCTGCTCGCGTCGCTTGAGGCTGCACCGGTCTCAAGACCGGCTATACGGACAATGCGGGCCGCACGCTTGTGACCTGCTGCGAAAGAGACGGGATGCGTCTCATCGCCGTGACGCTCAACGACCGCAGCGACTGGGCGGATCACGCGGCGCTGTATGAGTATGGCTTCGCCGCCTTCGCGCGCAAGCGCGCGGTGGCGCGCGGCGAGGAATACACCCTCGCGCCGGTGCGCGGCGGAACGCAGACGAGCGTGTCGCTCGCGGAGGGGGAGAGCTTCTTCTATCCGGTGACGGCGGGGGAGGAGCTGCTCGTATCGGCCAGGCTGCCGGAGGAGCTGACCGCTCCGCTCACGGCGGGCAGGCGGTCGGCGAGCTGATCGTTTCCATGGACGGAGAGGGAGCTTGCGCGGGTGCCGCTCGTATGCGCAGGAGACGGTCGCGGCGGCCGAAAAAGCAGAGCCTGTTCGAGCGGCTGTTTGACCGGACGGGCTGAGGAAAAAGGTGCTTTGCGCTGGCAGAGCGTTTGCAGAAGCTGATCGCCGCGGCGGGGCTGTGCTCCCGCCGGACGGCGGAGGAATGGATTGCCGCGGGGCGCGTGCGCGTCAACGGAGCGAGACGGCGACGGTCGGACAGAGCGCCGACCCGGAAACGGATACGATCTGCGTGGACGGCGTGCCGGTCACGCCGCCGGGAGCGGAGGGTCTACCTGATGCTCAATAAGCCGCGCGGCTATGTCACCACGCTCAGCGACGAGCGGGGACGGCCCACGGCGGCGGAGCTGGTGGCGGACTGCGGACGCGCGTCTATCCGGTCGGGCGGCTGGACCTCGACAGCGAGGGACTGCTGCTCTTCACCAACGACGGGGCATGGATGCAGCGCATCCTGCACCCGAGCCATGAGATCGAAAAGACCTATGAGGTCACGGTGGCGGGAGCGGTCGAAAACGCGGCGGCAGAGCTTGCCGCGGTGCGCTCCGTCGACGGAGAGCCGATCGCGCCCGCGCGGGTGCGTCTGCTGCGAAAAGGGAAGGAAACAGCGGAGCTGTCCGTCACCATCCATGAGGGAAACCGCCAGATCCGGCGGATGTGTGCAGCGGTCGGGCTGCACGTCAAGCGCCTGCGCCGCGTGCGGGAGCACACCCTATCGCTCGGCGCACTGCCGGAGGGCGGCTGGCGCGAGCTGACTGCGGACGAGGTCCGCGCATTTGAGCAAGAGAAGTGAGGAAAACACCCATGCCGAAGAACATTTACATACCATCGAGAAGAACATGAGCAGCTTTTCCAAGGGGCAGAAGCTCATTGCCCGTTTTATTCTGGAGGATTACGACAAGGCGGCGTTCATGACGGCCAGCAAGCTCGGCAAGACCGTGCAGGTGAGCGAGTCGACCGTGGTGCGTTTTGCGACGCAGCTCGGCTATGACGGCTACCCGAGTATGCAGCGAGCTTTGCAGGAGATGATCCGCGGCAAGCTCACGAGCATCCAGCGCATCAAGGCGTCGGAGGGGGGAGCTGAGCGGCAGCGACCTGGTGACGAACGTGCTCCAGCGCGATATGGAAAAGATCCGTATGGCGATGGACCAGACCGACGGCTCGGAGTTCAGCCATGTGGTGACATCATCGCGCAGGCGAAGCATATCTACATCGTGGGCTTCCGTTCCTCGTCGTTCCTGGCGGGCTATCTCAATTTTATTTCCGCCTGATCTACGACAATGTGACGCAGGTGCAGGGCGGCGCTGCCGGCACCTTCGACCAGCTCTTCCGCGTGGGTCCCGGCGATGTGGTCATCGCCATCTGCTTCCCGCGCTACTCCGAGCTGGCACTCAAGACGGTGCAGTATGCCAAGGATCGGGGCGCGACCATCATCGGCGTGACCGACAGCGAGATGTCGCCGGTGTATCAGATGTCCTCCGGCTCGCTGCTGGTGCGCAACGAAATGATCTCATTCGTGGACTCGCTCGCGGCGCCGATGAGTATGCTCAACGCATTGATCCTGCCGCCGCGCACAAGCAGGGAACGGATATCTCCGCGACCTTCAACGAGCTGGAGCACGTCTGGGATCGCTTCGGCATTTTCGGGAAGGTCGAGGATGAATAAGCAGCTTACGGTGATCGGCGGCGGAGCCGCCGGAATGATGGCGGCGATCTGCGCGGCGCGCAGAGGAACAGCCGTCACGCTGCTCGAGCCGAACGAGCGGCTGGGCAAGAAGCTCAACATCACCGGCAAGGGCCGGTGCAATGTGACAAACGACGCGGGCTGTGAGGAGCTGCTGGCAAACGTGCCGCAAAACGGGCGGTTTCTGTATTCCGCATTCTCCCGCTTCGACGGGCGCGGCACGATGGCGTTCTTTGAGGAGCTCGGCGTGCCGCTCAAGGTCGAGCGCGGGCGGCGCGTGTTCCCGGTGTCGGACCGCGCGTTCGACGTGTCCGCCGCGCTGGAGCGGGAGCTCAGACGGCTGCGCGTCACGCTTGTGCGTGACCGCGCGGTGTGCGTGCTGACGGACGAGACCGGCGCGGTGCGCGGCGTCAAGGGCGAGAAGGGTACATATCCCGCGCAGGCGGTCGTGCTGGCGACCGGCGGCGTGAGCTATCGGGGTACTGGCTCGACCGGCGAGGGACATCGCATGGCGGCGATGCTCGGTCACACAGTTACGCCGCTCACGGGCTCGCTCGTGCCGCTGCGCGGACGGCTGCGCGGAGCTGCAGGGCTTGAGCCTGCGGAACGTGGGGCTGACGGTCTACGAGAACGGAAAGAGGATCTACACCGATTTCGGGGAGCTGCTCTTCACGCATTTCGGCGTGTCCGGCCCGCTGGTACTCTCGTCCTCGGCGCATATGCGGCACTTTGATAAAAGAGCTATCGGCTGGAGCTTGACCTCAAGCCGGCGCTCGACGAGCAGCAGCTCGATAAGCGCCTGCTGTCGGATTTTCAGAAGCACGCGAACAGCGATTTTTGCAACGCGCTCGGCGAGCTTCTGCCGCAGAAGCTCATTCCCGCGGCGGTGGAGCGCTCCGGCATCCCGCCGCACGAGAAGGTACACGATCTCACGCGCGAGCAGCGCGCCGCGCTGCGGACGCTTTTGAAGCATTGGAGCATCGACGTTCTATCGCCCATGCCGGTGGAGAATGCCATCATCACCTCCGGCGGCGTCAAGGTCGGGGAGATCGACCCGAAAACGATGGCGTCGAAGAAGGTGCCGGGGCTGTATTTTGCCGGTGAGATCATCGACGTGGACGCCTATACGGGCGGCTTCAATCTGCAGATCGCGTGGGCGACCGGCAAGGCTGCTGGCGAAGCGCGGAGGAGTATTTGACGGAGCAATAAAGGAAATATACTTTTACACATAGAGTGAGGAAAAGCAGACGATGATACCCGAAAAGCACTTTGCCGTCGCGGTGGACGGCCCCTCCGGCGCGGGGAAAAGCACGCTGGCCAAGGCGATCGCGGCGAAGCTCGGCATTTTGTATGTGGATACCGGCGCGATCTACCGCACGATCGGCTACGCGGTGAAGCGGCGCGGCATTGAGCCGCGCGACGAAGCCGCTGTCCGCGCGATCCTGCCGGAGCTGGAGATCGGTATGAGCTATGAGGCGGACGGTGAGCAGCACATGCTGCTCAATGGGCAGGATGTGACGCGCGAGATCCGGCTGCCGGAGATCTCCATGTACGCGAGCGCCGTGTCGGCGCTGCCGTCGGTGCGCGCGTTCCTGCTGGAAATGCAGCGCGATCTGGCGCGGAAGCACAGCGTCATTATGGACGGGCGTGACATCGGCACGGTGGTGCTGCCGGACGCCGAGGTGAAGATCTTTCTGACGGCGTCCGCCGAGGTGCGCGCGCAGCGGCGCTGCTGCCTCGAGCTGGAACAGCGCGGCACGCCGAAGCCCTACGACGAGGTGCTGCGTGAGCTCAATGAGCGGGACTACAACGACTCCCGACCGTGCCGCCGCGCCGCTCCGGGCGGCGGAGGACGCAATAGTCGTCGATACCTCCGCGCTCGATTTCGACGCGAGCAGGGAAGCGTTGCTCGCCCTGATCCGGGAGAGCTGCAATGAACCATGTTTTTTTGGCATCATCTGGGTGCTCGCGCAGATACTGCGGCTGCTGTACCGCATCGAGGTGAAGGGACTGGAGAACCTGCCGCGGAACGGCGTGCTGCTCTGCCCGAATCATGCGAGCGACCTCGACCCCGTGCTCATCGGCATCTGCCTGCCGATCAACTACCGCCTGCATTTCATGGCGAAGGAGGAACTGTTCCAGAACCGCTTGTTCGGCCGCATCCTCCGCGCGCTGGGGGCGTTTCCGGTCAACCGCGAGGGAGCGGACATCCAGCGGTCAAGACCGCGATGAAGGTCATCCACGAGGGCGAGAATCTGCTCATTTTCCCGGAGGGAACGACCATTCACGATGGCGTGGGCTGCCACGACGGTCTGCCGGCGCACGCCCATTCCGGCATCGCGATGATCGGCGTGCGCTCGGGCGCGACGCTCGTTCCGGTATTCGCGGACGGGAAGAAGAGAATGTTCCGCAAGACGACGATCATTTTCGGCGAGCCGTATGTGCCGCAGATCACGGGACGGCGCGGGACCTCCGAAGAGCTGCAGAAGGTCGCGGACGATGTGCTGCGCGAGGCGTATGCGCTCGGCGGTCAGGCGGTGGGAGGCGCGCCGCTGTGAGGGTCATTCTTGCTAAGACCGCAGGCTTCTGCTACGGCGTGGAGCGCGCGGTCTCGCTCGCGCACGAAACGGCCAAGGCGCATGGCGGCGCGATGCTGGGGAGCGTTATCCACAACGCCAATGTCGTCGCGGAGCTGGAGCGCGAGGGATGCGTCTGATCGCGTCGCCCGAGGAGGCGGCAGCGGGGGAGACGGTGCTCATCCGCTCCCACGGCGAGAGCCGGGAGGTGCTGGAGGAGCTGCAGGCACGCGGCGCGGAGATCGTCAGCGCGACGTGCCCGAACGTGCGGCACATCCAAATACTTGTCACCGAGGCCGAGACCGCGGGGAGGCAGGTCGTCATCATCGGCGAGCACGACCACCCCCCGAGGTGCAGGGCATCGCAAGCTGGTGCAGGGACGCAAGGATCTTCGGAAACGCCGAAGAAGTTGCGAAATGGGCGGAGGAAACGGCGGAAATTGCCGATTTGCCCATAACGATGGTCGCGCAGACCACCTGTATTCGTGCGCTTTGGGAAAGTTGCGTGAAATTTCTAAAAAGAGTGTACAAATCTGAAAATTGATGATACAATATGCAATGCTACGCAAAAGCGTCAATCGGAGGCGGCGGAGATCGCTTCTTCGGCGGACGTGATGGTGGTGGTCGGAGACCGGAAAAGCGCTAACACCAGACATTTGACGGAAATCTGCAAAGAGAACTGCACGCGCGTCTATCAGATCGAGGACGCCGACGAGCTCTCGCCGGACATGTTTCATGGCTGTACTGTTGCGGGGCCTGACGGCTGGTGCCTCCACTCCTGCGGGCATCATTAAGGAGGTATATGCAACCATGACGGAAGAAATCAAGACCATTGAAGGTAACGAGACCTTCGAAGAAATGCTCGACAAATCTTTTAAGACTTTAAATACAGGAGATAAGGTGACCGGTATCGTCACGGCCATCGGTACGACCGAGATTCAGGTCGACCTGGGCTGCAAGCAGGCGGGCTACATTCCCGTCAGCGAGCTTTCCAGCGATCCCGATGCCAAGGTCGAGGACATCGTCCATGTCGGCGACGAGATCGAGACCTACATCGTCCGCGTCAACGACGTGGAGGGCTATGCCACCCTTCAAGAAGCGCCTCGACGCGGTCAAGGTCTGGGAGGACATCGAGAATGCCGTTGAGAACAAGACTGTTCTCGAGGGCATCGTCACCGAAGAAAACAAGGGCGGCATCGTCGTTTCCGTCAAGGGCGTGCGTGTGTTCGTTCCCGCTTCCCAGAGCGGTCTGCCCGGACAGCGACCTGAGCCAGCTCATCAAGCAGCGCGTTCAGCTCCGCGTCACCGAGGTCAACCGTGCCCGCCGCCGCGTCGTCGGCTCCATCAAGGCTGTGCAGAACGAGGCCCGTGCGGCCGCGCAGGCTGAGATCTGGGCCAACATCGAGGTCGGCAAGCACTATGACGGCGTGGTCAAGTCCATGACCAGCTACGGCGTGTTCGTCGATATCGGCGGCGTGGACGGCATGGTCCACATCTCCGAGCTGAGCTGGAGCCGCATCAAGAATCCCGCCGAGGTCGTCTCTGTCGGCGATCATCTCGACGTGTACGTTCTCTCCTTCGATCCCGAGAAGCACAAGATCTCTCTCGGCGTGAAGGACCGCACCCAGAATCCCTGGGATGTGTTCATGAACACCTACAAGGTCGGCGACGTGGCCAACGTCCGCATCGTCAAGCTGATGACCTTCGGCGCTTTGCTGAGGTTGTTCCCGGCGTGGACGGTCTGATCCACATTTCCCAGATCGCGGACCGCCGCATCGACAAGCCCTCCGACGTTCTGGCCGAAGGCGACAAGGTCGACGCGAAGATCATCGCCATCGACGAGGATAAGAAGAAGATCTCCTGAGCATCCGTGCGCTGCTCACACCCGCTGCGGAGGAAGAGGCTCCCCGTCGAGGAGTAAATCCATACTGAATGAAAAAGGACAGGCTCTGCCTGTCCTTTTTCTGTCTTCTTTCGGAAATTAGGCTTTTCAAGCGGGGAGATGTGTGGTAGAATACTCCTGTTGACAAAGTTTTAACAAAACCCCTTTACCATATTCATTCAGGAGGAGACCAACGATGAACGTTCAGGAACTCTATCAGAAGAAGCTGACCACCGCCGCCGAGGCGGTCAAGGCCGTCAAGAGCGGCGACTGGGTCGATTACGGCTGGTGCACGAACCATCCCGGTACCGCTCGACAAGGCGCTTGCCGCCCGTCAGAGCGAGCTGCGCGATGTCAAGGTCCGCGGCGGCGTGACGATGTGGATGCCCGAGATCTGCAAGGCGGAGGACGCCGGCGAGCACTTCACATGGCATTCCTGGCATTGCAGCGGCATCGACCGCAAGATCATCACCAAGGGTATGGGCTATTTCTCTCCCATGCGCTACAGCGAGCTGCCGCGCTTCTATCGCGACGGCAACGCCAAGGTGGATGTGGCGATGATCCAGGTCACGCCGATGGACAAGCACGGCAACTTCAGCTATGCGCTGGCCTGCTCGCATCTGGCGGATATGCTCGATAACGCCAAGACGGTCATTGTCGAGGTCAACGAGAATCTGCCCTGGGTCTACGGCCTGAACGGCTGCGAGATCAACATTGCCGACGTCGATATGGTCGTTGAGGGCGAAACCCGCCCGTGGCGCAACTGGGCGCGGGCGGCGCGCCGACCGAGGTCGACACCGCAATGCGAACCTGGTCGTGCCGCAGATCCCGAACGGTGCCTGCCTGCAGCTCGGCATCGGCGGTATGCCGAACACCATCGGCTCGATGATCGCGCAGTCCGACCTCAAGGACCTCTCGTTCACACCGAGATGTATGTGGACGGCTTTGTGGATATGGCGATGGCCGGCAAGATCACCGGCAAGCACAAGAATCTCGACAAGGGGCCGTCAGGTCTTCGCCTTTGCCGCCGGTACGCAGAAGCTCTATGACTACATGGATCGCAACCCCGACGTCATGGGCGCACCGGTCGATTACACGAACGACGTGCATGTCATCTCTATGATCGACAACTTCATTTCCATCAACAATGCCATCGACTGCGATCTCTTCGGTCAGGTCAATGCCGAATCCGCCGGCATCAAGCACATCTCCGGCACAGGCGGCCAGCTTGACTTCGCCATGGGTGCATATCTTTCCAAGGGCGGCAAGAGCTTCATCTGCATGTCCCCTCGACCGTCACCGGCAAGGACGGCACGGTCAAGAGCCGCATCGTTCCCACGCTGACGCCCGGCTCCATCTGCACCGATCCGCGCTCCTGCACGCACTATATCGTCACCGAGTACGGCATGGTCAACCCTCAAGGGCCTGTCCACCTGGGAACGCGCCGAGGCGCTGATCTCCGTGGCACATCCCGACTTCCGCGAGCAGCTCATCGCCGACGCGGAGAAGATGCACATCTGGCGCAGAAGCAACAAGTAAGCCTGCTATTTGATACAAAAGGGCGGCCCGAAGGGGCCGCCCTTTTCCTGCCGTAGGTGCGGGATCGGGCGCGATTTTTGAGCAGGAGGCAGAAAAAACTTGAAAAATATTCGGACTTGAGCTATACTATATACAGAGGGGAAATGACCCTTTTGCGGTTTTCTATGTTGTGTGACTGAAAATTTTTGACAGGAGGCGGGCGTCATGTTCTGCGTAGGGGATAAGATCGTGCATCCGATGCACGGAGCCGGTGTGATCGAAAGCATCGTGGACGAGAAGATCGGCAGGACCTTGTCCGGTTTTATGTGTTCCGATGCCTGTCTCGGCCTGACGCTCAAGATCCCGACGGCGAACAGCGAGATGATCGGAGTCCGCGCAGTCCAATCGGCAGAGACGATCGAGCGCGTGCTCGCGGAGCTCCCGGAAGCTGAGCGTGACATGACGACGAACTGGAACCACCGCTACCGCGAGAATATGGAGCGCATCAGCAGAGCGGCGACCTGCTGGAGGTCGCAGGCGTGATCAAGGCGCTGATGCACCGCGACGGTGAGCGCGGGGCTCTCCACCGGCGAGCGCAAGATGCTGCACAACGCCAGACAGATCCTGCTTTCGGAGGTCGTGCTGGCCGAGGATGGGAGTACGCCGACGCGGAGGCGCGTGTCAATGCGGCCATGATGGCGGAGGAGAGCGCATGAAAAAGCTGCTTGGGAGGCTGCTGGGCAAAGGGCGTTTCCGCCGTTCGTCCGACCTGCATCGGCGATCCTTGCCGCGGCGGGCAGCTCGCAGCGGATGGGCGGCGAAAATAAGCTCCTGCTGCCGCTGGATGGGATGCCGGTGCTGGCGCACACGCTGCGCGCGGTCGACGCGGCGCAGAGCGTGGACGAGATCGTGATCGCGGCGCGGGAGGAGGACCTGCTGACCTACGCGGAGCTCTTGTAAGACCTATGGCGTTCGCAAGCCGGTCAAGGTGGTCGTGGGCGGCGCGACAAGACAGGAATCCGTGCTGCGCGCGGCGCTGGAGGCAAGAGCCGACGCGAAGCTGCTGGCTGTTCAGGACGGAGCGCGTCCGCTCGTGACGCCGGAGCTGTTCGACGCGGTGGTACTGCGCGCGGCGGTGTACGCCGCGGCTCCCTGCTGTGCCGGTGCATGACACCATCAAGCTCGCACGGGATCGCCGCGTGACGGAAACGCCGGATCGCTCCATGCTTTTTGCCGTGCAGACGCCGCAGGTTTTTGACGCCGGACTTCTGAAAGCAGCGCTGCAATCCGCGCTGACGGAGCACGCGGCGCTGACGGACGATTGCTCCGCGGTAGAGCGCCTTGGCAAGGCAGTCTACTTGACAGATGGTGACGAAAACATCAAGATCACCACACCGCTCGACCTGATCGTCGCAGAGACGATCCTGCGCCGACGGGAGGAACGGAGGCGGAGGAATGACGGGTCTGCGCATAGACACGGCTATGACGTCCACCGCCTGACGGAGGGGCGGAGGCTCATTCTCGGCGGCGTAGGTGCCGTATGAAAAGGGCTTGCTGGCCACAGCGACGCCGATGATGCTGACGCACGCCGTCATGGACGCTCTGCTCGGCGCGGCGGCGCTGGGCGATATCGGCAAGCTCTTTCCCGATACGGACGCGGCTTACGCCGGGATCTCGAGCATCCTGCTGCTCGAGCGTGTGGCGGAGCGGCTGCGTGAGGCGGGATATGCCGTCGTCAACCTTGATGCGACGGTTTTGGCGCAGGCTCGAAGCTCGCGCCCTACCGTGAAAGCGGATGCGGGAAAACCTCGTCCGTGTGCTTTCGCTTGACGCTTCCCGCGTCAGCGTCAAGGCGACGACCGAGGAGGCTCGGCTTTACCGGAGAGGACTTGGCATCGCGGCGCACGCGGTCGCGCTGCTTGAGAAAATAGAATAAGAAAAGGACGGCTGAGCCGTCCTTTTTGCTCTGCAAAAGCATAGCAAAAATAGATATGTGCCCTTTTCCTCGCCCCTGCGGGGCAACCGGAAAGAATGCACAAAATGCTTCACGCACCGGTCTTCGTGCATTTTTGTGGTGCGGTGCTTTGTGCGTGAATCATGCGTCTATGCCGCAGGCGTCCATCGCGGCGAAGAGCCGCGCACGGTTTTCTTCGCTCATTTCGCACAACGGCAGACGGAGAAGATCGCTGCACAGTCCCATGCGCGCCATCGCGGTCTTGACCGGAATGGGATTGACCTCACAGAAGAGCGCCCGGATGAGCGGGAGCAAGGCGAAGCTGTTCGCGTCCTGCCTCCAAAATGCGGGTCGGCAAGGCACAGCTCCACCAGCCTGTGCATTTCGCGCGGAACGATGTTTGCCGCGACGGAGATCACCCCCGCGCCGCCGAGCGCGCAGACGACGGCAGTGTCCCTCGTCGCCGCTGACCAGACGGAGAAGCCGTCGCCGCAAAGGTTAAGGGTCTCCTGGATCAGGGGCGAAGCTGCCGGAGGCCTCCTTGACGCCGACGATGTTCGGGTGCTGCGCGAGCACAGCGTAGGTCTCGGCGGTGCAGCTCACGCCGGTGCGGGATGGGACGTTAGACGATGAGCGGGCGGTCGACGGCGTCGGCGACGGCGGTGAAGTGACGCACGAGCCCACGCTGCGTCGCCTTGTTGTAGTAGGGCGTGACGACCAGAACGCCGTCCGCGCCCGCTGCACAGGCCTCACGCGAGAGTGCGATGGCGGAGGCGGTGTTGTTCGAGCCGGTGCCGACGATGACGGGGACGCGGCCGTTTACCTGCCGGATGGACCGCTCGATGATCTCGGCGCGTTCGGCATAGGGTCAGCGTCGCGCCTCGCCGGTCGTCGCGCAGAGGATAAGCGCATCGGTGCCGGAGGCGATATGCCATTCGGATCAGCTGCTCGGGCGGGAAGTCGATGCCGTCGGGCGTCATTGGCGTCACGAGCGCAACGCCGGAGCCGCGGAATAAGGATTGGGACTATGATGGAAGCTCCTCTCTTTTTTGATAGCAGCGTGGAAAATATTGCCGGGAGAAAAAGAACGGTTTTCCTTGAATCCTTGCGCATTTTATCCTATAATGTAGAAATGCAGGGAAATGCGGCCAATGGAGGACCCCCTATGAAACGATTCTGGAAAACGATCATCTTGAGTATGCTGCTTGCGCTCACGCTGTGTGTCGGCGCGCAGGCCACAGAGAATACTATGCTCAAGGTCGGCTTAAAATACGGCACGAACGCTCTTTTTACGGCGCGGCTGCAAACTACAACGATACGCTCAGCGGCTCCGGCTACGAGTTCGGCTATTACGATGCCGACCGCAGCTTCGTCCCGCTCGCCGTGACGGACGAGCAGAGAATCACCGTTACGGTGGACAGCAACGCCTACGTTTCCGGCGGCGTGTGCTATGAGACGCGGCCGACGAATTACTCCACCATCCTCGGCGCCTACCACATTGAGCTGCTCACGGCGTTCGGCAGCTACGAGGAGGCGCTTGCGGTGGCGCAGAGCTACCCGAAGGGCTTCGTCGCCTACATCGACGGGGCGTATCGTGTGCGCGTCGGCAAACCACGCGAGCTACGATGAGTCCGCGCGTGTACTGTCGGAAACAGATGTGCTGGCCTATGGCGCGCAGATCGTAACGCCGAGCAGCACCGGTGTGGTCGTGTCGGTCACGGATACGGACACTGTCCTCTTTGAGTTCGACTGCTCGGGCCTTCGCAGCCTCGGCGTCCGCCCACGCTCGGTGAGCGGGGAGAAGACGGTGACGTGGTTCTCCGGCTATCGCTACTATGGCGGCTTTTGAATACCAGCGCACGACCGGCGGCTACATCAGCGTCATCAACGTGCTGGATATCGAGGATTACGTCAAGTGCGTCATTGCGGCGGAAATGTCGAACGACTGGCCGCTCGAGGCGCTCAAGGCGCAGACAGTCTGCGCGGCACCTATGCCGCGTCTCAGACGCGGCACCGCAGCGCAGGCTTTGACGTCTGTTCAACAACAGACTGTCAGGCCTATCGCGGCGCGGCACTCTCCAATGAGCGCTCCGACGCGGCGGCGGAGGAGACGCGCGGCGTCTATCTCTACTACAACGGCGAGCTGGTGACCAACGCGGTCTACTACTCCTGCAACAGCGGCGCGAGCGAGAGCTGCAAGAACGTCTGGGGCAGCGAGGTGCCGTATCTGCAGGGCAAGCTCGATCCTTATGAGGCAAGCGTCGCGTGGCGCTTCTCCCGCTACTACTGGTCGTTCACTGCGACCGGCGACGAGCTGCGCGAGGTGCTCAAGTCCGAGGCCAATACCGACATCGGGCAGGTGCAGAACGTCTATGTGTCCGAGTACAGCGACACGGGCAACGTCATTGCCATCACCTTTGAGGGGACCGGGGCAGCTACACCGCGCGGCGTGAGAAGTGCCGCACGCTCCTCAACGGCGTGTATGACCACATCAACGTGCGCAGTATGCGCTATACCGTCACCGGCGGCGACGCGAGCACTTACTATGTCAACGACGCGCAGAGCTCGGTGACCGGTACGGGCGGGCTGTATGTGATCGACGGCGACGGCGCGGTCGTACCGAACAATGCCGGTGCGAAGGATACCTACGTCATTACATCGGGCGGCGTGCAGTCGCTCGAGCGCAAGAGTGCGAACACGAGTAATACCTTCACCTTCTCCGGCTCGGGCTGGGGCCACAACGTCGGCATGAGCCAGTGGGGCGCGTTTGCCATGGCGGAGAAGGGCTATACCTATCGCGACATTCTGAATTTCTACTACACGGGCATCACGCTGAGCTGATGCGGAAAAGAAGCAAGATGAAAACAAGCGATTTTTACTACGACCTCCCGCCGGAGCTGATCGCACAGACGCCGCTGGAAAACGCGACGAGTCGCGCCTGCTGTGTCTCGATAAGGCGACGGGGGAGTGGTCGCACCATCATTTTTATGAGCTGCCGGATTTTTTGAGGGCGGGGACTGCCTGATCCTGAATAACCCCGCGTCCTGCCGGCGCGATTGCTGGGACACCGTTTGCCCGGCGGCGGCATCTGCGAGGTGCTGCTGCTGAACGACAGGGGCGACAAGGTGTGGGAGTGCCTTGTGCGTCCGGGCAAAGCACCTGCGCGAGGGTGCGCGGGTGAGCTTCGGCAACGGCGAGCTGACGGCAGAGGTCACAAAGGTCCTGCCGGACGGCAACCGTCTTGTGCGCTTTGATTACGACGGAATTTTCCTGAGGTTCTGGAGCGTCTGGGTAAAATGCCCCTGCCCCCCTACATCCAGGAGCAACTTCAAGACCCGGAGCGGTATCAGACGGTGTACTCCAAGGTATTGGGCAGCGCGGCGGCCCCTACGGCGGGACTGCACTTCACTCCGGAGCTTCTGGAGAGGATCGCCCAAAGGGCGTCGGCGTCGGCTATGTGACGCTCCACGTGGGACTCGGCACGTTCCGACCGGTCAAGGAGGACGAGATCGAGCAGCACGAGATGCACAGCGAATACTGCACCATTCCGCAGGAGACGGCGGATTTGATCAACCGCACGAAGCGTGAACGGCGGGCGTGTGATCTGTGTTGGCACGACCTCCTGCAGCACCATTGAAAGCTGGGCGGGGGAGGACGGCCACCATGACCGCGACCGGCCGGCTGGACGAACATTTACATCTATCCGGGCTACCGCTTCAAGGTGATGGATGCGCTTGTGACGAACTTCCACCTGCCGGAGTCCACGCTCATCATGCTGATTTCCGCATTTGCGGGCGCGAGCAATGGTCATGAACGCGTATCAGGAGGCCATGCGCGGAGCTATCGTTTCTTCTCGTTCGGCGATTCGATGTTTTTCTCTTGATGCATAATAAAACAGGATATACGATTCGATTATTCTGTAAATCGAGAAAATTGTTCAACCTAATCAAACCGAGGGCAAGGCCCGGCGCGGCAACCAATGCGCCCACGGCGGCGAGGTGCAGACGCCGGTGTTTATGAATGTGGGCACACAGGGCGCCATCAAGGGCGCACTCTCGCGGCGGATCTGGAGACCATCGGCTGTCAGGTCGAGCTTTCCAACACCTACCATCTGCATCTGCGCCCCGGCGACCGGTGGTCACCATCTGGGCGGCCTGCATCGTTTTATGACGTGGGACGGCCCGATCCTGACGGACAGCGGCGGATTTCAGATTTTCTCTCTGGCACAGCTGCGGAAGATCACGGAGGAGGGCGTGGCCTTCAACTGCCATGTGGACGGCCGGCACATTTTCATGGGACCGGAGGAGAGCATGCGCATTCAGGCCAACCTCGGCTCTGACATTGCGATGGCATTTGACGAGTGCGTGGAGATCCGGTCGCCCTACGAAGTACGCAAAGACTCCTGTCGAGCGCACGCTGCGCTGGCTGGAGCGCTGCAAGGCAGAGCATGACAAGTTAAACTCGTTTCCGGATACCGGTCAACCCGCAGCAGATGCTCTTCGGCATCAACCAGGGCGCGACGTTCGAGGACCTTCGCGTCTGGCACATGAAGGAGATTGCGAACACGACTGCGCCGGCTATGCGATCGGCGGCCTTGCCGTGGGGGAGAGCACGCAGACGATGTATGACATCATTGACGCCGTAGAGCCCTATATGCCGACTGACAAGACGCGCTACCTCATGGGAGTGGGCACACCGGGGAACATCATTGAGGGCGTCGCCCGCGGCGTGGACTTCTTTGATTGCGTGATGCCCGCACGCAACGCGCGCCACGGCAAGCTCTTCACCTGGAGCGGCGCGATCAACCTGAAAAACGAGAAATATAAGCTCGACGAGCGCCCGATCGACGAGCGCTGCGACTGCCCGACCTGCCGGAATTTCTCGCGCGCCTATCTGCGCCATCTCTTCAAGGCAGAGGAGATGCTGGCGCTGCGCCTTGCGGTGATGCACAATCTCTATTTCTACAACAAGCTCACGGAACGCATCCGCGACGCGCTGGACGCTGGCGAGTTTGCGGCCTTCCGCGCGGAATACAGCGAAAAAGCTTTCGGAAAGAGCGTAATTTGCCGCAGAAAACTCTTGCACATTAGGACGGATTCGGCTATAATGACAGCAATGCTGTTATGGCGGAACCTTAAAAACGAAAGGAACTTATAACAATTATGGAATCCTTCTTCTCATGGTCGCGATGATCGCGGTCTTCTATTTCCTCATCATCCGTCCGGAAAACAAGCGCAAAAAGCAGGCAGAGCAGATGCGCAGCAGCCTGAAAAAGGGCGACCGCGTCACCACCATCGGCGGTATGGTCGGTAAGATCGTGCAGGTCAACGACTCTACCATCGTCTTTGAGACGAGCGAGGACCGCGTCCGCATCGAGGTGACCAAGTGGGCGGTGCAGTCCACCGGCGCAATGGAGCAGGCCGCCGCACAGAAGAGCGGCAAGAAGGCTGACAAGGTCGAAGAAAAGGCGGAGGAGACTCCTGCTGTCGAGGAGAAAGCGACTGAGACGGTCGAGGCTCCTACTGCGGAAGAAAAGCCCTCCTCACGATCCCCGAGATCAAGTAAATCCTATCCTGACGCGCCGGCTGTTTGGCCGGCGCTTTTTTGCACACTTTTTTCGGAGGGCCTGGATATAAAATGCAGCCTTGCGGCATACGCTCTTTGAACGACTGGGATGGGGGGCTATGGAATGGAGAAGAAGCGATTGTCGGTGAGGCCGATCGTGCTCGGCTTGGCGACGGCGATGGGTGCATATCTGGTGCTGCTGACGCTTGCGGCCTATCTGACGGTGAGCGGCAGACTGGATGAGGTGCGAATAGGGCAAGCGGTATGGGCGTGTGCCTGCCTTTCGGCCTTCGGCGGTGCAATGATGAGATTGCGAGGGAAACGAGGGGTGGGCGCTGCCGCTGCTTGCTACTGCGGCGTTCTGGGCATGCGTGTCGCTGCTCGGACTGCTCGCGTCGGATGCGCCGGACCTGAACTGGGGTGCTGGGGCTGCTCGCGGCGTCTGCACTTGGCGGGCTGCTTGCGGCGGGACTTGCGCGGCGGGAGAAGGGAAAACGGGCAAAGCGACATAAAACGCCTCGTTCCCGACGGTAAACATAAAGATCGAAAAACGGCACATTCTGCGCGGCGTGAACGGATTGCACAAATATGGCCTGGTGGGGAATGAGGACGGCCTGAAAGACGGTTTCAGATTTGGTAAACAGCGGTTTTTCACGATACCATATCTTGTTCGAAAAAAGCTCGGTGATACGAAGTTTACATAATGGTGTTTACATAATATTTTTGACATAATTGACAAAATTCGGGAAATTGAGGAAATCCGCTTTGCGAAACGGGGACAAATAGCCTATATTTATAAGTGCTTTCGCTCCCTCGCTTTTTGCGCCCTGCGAATTTCCTCGGCGGAAAACAGTGAGGGATTTACATTGAAGCAAAGACGAACGGCGGCGCGTCTGCGATGCGTCAGTCTGCGAAAATACCGCTTTCCATGCTGGCGCTTGCCGCTTTTTTTCTTCTCGGCGCGGTCCTCGGCGGCATGGTCGCCGCGCGCGGCGCGTCGGCAATGGGCGGCGAGCTGCGCCGATATCTTGAGGGGCTACCTTGCCCTGCGCATCGAGGGCGCGCCCTCCTGCCTGCGGCGGTCTGGCGGACGATGGTCTGCTTTTTCCGCGCGGGCGTGGCGGTGTTACTGCTGGGCTTTGCCTCCGTCGGCGTGGCGCTCATTCCGGCGGTGTGTGCTGCTCAGGGCTTCCTGTACGCCTATTCGCTTCTTTGCTTCGCCTCGGGTCTGGGGCAGGATGGTTTTTTCCTGCTGCCCATTCTCTTCGCGCTGCGGCTGATGCTTGTGCCTGCCCTGCACGCTGCTGCTCGGCAGCGCCCTCGTTGGGGACCTCGCGCGGGTCTTGCGGCCTTATCGGTCGGCGGCGGAAAGCTGGGCGAAGGGCGTGACCTACGGCCGGGCCTGCTGGGTCCGTTTCGGGATCGCGTGTGTGTGTATTTATTTTTTGGCGCGGCGCTGGAGCTGTGGTTCATTCCACGCATCCTGTCGCTTTTGCTGCGCTGATCTTACGGAAGGAGGTGCCGGATGGCGTCCGATTATCTGAAGACTCTATGAGGATTATCTGCGCGAGGAAAAGCACGCCTCCGAAAATACCTCAGCTCCTATCTTCGCGACCTGCGCCAGTTTTCCGAGCACCTTGCCGCCCAGCGGGTGACCGATCTGCGCAAGGTCAAGACCGCCGCCATCAGCGACTACGTCGCGTGGATGGGCGGCAAGGGGAAGTCCGCCGCGACGGTCACGCGCGCGCTGGCCTCCATCAAGTCCTTTATGCCTTCCTTGCTGAGCGCGGCGAGATCAGACCAATCCCGCCAAGGGCGTCGCTGCCCTCAAGGTCGAGCGCAGGTTCCCGGAGATCCTGACCGGCAAGGAGGTCGAGCTGTTCCTCGACCAGCCCCGGTGCGTGGACGCCAAGGGCTACCGCGATCACGCGATGCTCGAGCTGCTCTACGCCACCGGCATCCGCGTGAGCGAGCTCATCTCGCTCGACGAGAGCGACTGCAGCCTTTCCGCCGGCTTCATCCGCTGCGAGAGCAAGGGCAAGAGCGCATCATTCCGCTCTATCCCGCCGCGGTCAAGGCACTTTCGGATTACATCAAGGATGTCCGCCCTCAGCTGCTGGCCGATCCCGAGGAGACGGCGCTGTTCGTCAACATGAACGGCGAGCGCATGAGCCGTCAGGGCTTTTGGAAGATCGTCAAGCACTATCAGGAGATGGCGCAGATCGACAAGGACATCACGCCGCACACGCTGCGCCACTCGTTTGCGGTGCATCTGCTGGAAAACGGCGCAGACCTCCGGGCCATTCAGGAGATGCTGGGTCACGCGGATATTTCCTCCACGCAGATCTACACCCACGTTGTGAAAAAGCAGCTGCGGGACATCTATCAGAAGGCGCACCCGCGCGCGTAATAGAAAAAGGAAACGGGAAGGACGCTTCGGCGTCCTTCTCTTTTTGCCCTCCGGCGCAATGCACCGCTCCCAGCGCGGGCGCATAGTATGCTGCGAGGAGGGGAGTATGGAACGCTATTTACTGGTCGCACGCTCCATCACGCACGCCCAGCAGATGATGAAGGTCCTGGACCGTGCGGGCATCCGCACGCGGGTGCTGCGCGCGAGTGCCGAGCTGACGGGCCGCGGCTGCGGCTACACGCCGGAGGTTGCGGAGCGGAATTACGCCGCCGCCATCCGCCGCCTGCAGGACGCGCAGGTCGAGCCGGTCAAGATCGTTCGGAGGTAGAGCCATGATCTATCTGGACTCCGCCGCGACGACCTTCCAAAAGCCCCTGAGCGTTTCCTATGCGATGCAGAGGGCCATGCGCACCATGTCCTCGCCGGGGCGCGGCGGCTATGCCGCGGCCAGAGCGGCGGAGGAGACGGCCTTCCGCTGCCGAAGCCTTGCCGCTGAGCTGTTCGGTGTACCCTCGCCGGAACAGGTCGTCTTTACCTCCAACGCGACGCACGCCCTGAACATTGCCATCCGTTCGCTCGTGCCGGAGGGCGGGCGCGTCGCCGTCTCCGGCTATGAGCACAACGCCGTCACGCGGCCGTTGCACGCGCTGGGCGCGAGGATCAAGGTCGCCGCTTCGCCGCTCTTTGACCGCGCCGCGCTGCTGCGCGCCTTTGAAAACAGCATCTCACCGGAGCTTGACGCCGTCGTCTGCACGCACGTCTCCAATGTGTTCGGCTTCGTTCTGCCGATCGAGGAGATCGCTGCGCTCTGCCGCGCGGAGGGAGTTCCCCTGATCGTGGACGCCTCGCAGTCCGCGGGCATCCTGCCGTTCGAGCTGGACACGCTCGGCGCGGCCTTTATCGCCATGCCGGGCCACAAAGGGCTTTATGGCCCCCAGGGGACCGGACTTCTGCTGTGCGCGCACGACGCCGCACCGCTCCTGCTGGACGGCGGCACGGGCAGCGCGTCGCTCGAGCAGTCCATGCCGGAGTTTCTGCCGGACCGGCTGGAGGCGGGCACACACAATATGCCCGGCATCGCGGGTCTGGAGGCAGGGCTGCGCTTCGTGCGGGAAAGACGGGAGCGTATCGAGCGCCACGAGCGCGCGCTGATCGCGCGGGCCGCCGCTGCGCTGCGCGGAATGGACGGCGTTACGGTCTATGCCGCGCGGGACGCCGCGGAGCAGGTCGGGGTGCTGTCCTTCAACCTGGATGGCAGGGAGCCGGAGGAGACCGCGGACGCGCTGGCGCAGCGGGGCTTTTGCCCTGCGCGGCGGACTGCACTGCGCGCCCTACGCCCACCGCACGGCGGGAACGCTGCCGAACGGAACGGTGCGCCTGAGCGTCTCCCCTTCACATCGGCGGCGGATATCGACGCCTTTGCCCATGTGCTGCGAGCATCGTGCGCGGCTGAAGGCTGCGCTGCACAAATTCATGGAAAATTCATGCTCTTTCGGTTGCTTTTTTTTGCGGATTATATTAGAATATGAATAACTATTGCTTAAGAGGGATATGCCATGGAATTTGTGATGACCATACTCGAGGGCGCGTGGCGTTATGTGACGACCATCCGCATCGCGGACTATCTGGATATCGCGCTGATGGCCTATTGCTGCTATCTGCTGCTCCGCCTCGTGCGCAGCACTCGCGCGGAGAGCTTGGTCAAGGGCATCATGGTGTTTCTGCTGGCGCTGTGGATCTCGCATGTATTCAAGCTCAATGGCATTTACTTTATCCTCAACCACATGCTTGATGTCGGCATCCTCGCACTGATCGTCCTCTTCCAGCCGGAGATTCGCCGCATTTTTAGAGCAGGTCGGCTCGAGTAAGCTGCGCTCGTTCATTCCCTTTTGCCGCAAAGCAGCAGTCGAGCGCCATTGAAAACGCCATCGCGCAGACGGTGCTCGCCTGCACCGAGATGTCCCAGTCCCGCACGGGCGTGCTGATCGTCTTTTTGAGCGTGAGATCAACCTCGACGAGATGGCGCGCACCGGCACTATCGTGGACGCGCAGGTGAGCAGCGAGCTGCTGAAAAACATCTTTTTCGTCAAGGCGCCCATGCACGACGGCGCGGTCATCATCCGCGACGGGCGCATCCTGGCGGGCGGCTGTATGCTGCCGCTGTCGAAGAATGTGAACCTCAGCCGCGACCTCGGTATGCGCCACCGCGCGGGCATTGGCATGAGCGAAAATTCCGACGCCGTGGTGGTCATCGTCTCGGAGGAGACGGGCACCATCTCCGTGGCTATCGGCGGTATGCTCAAGCGTCACCTGAAGCCGGAGACGCTCGAGAAGCTGCTTCATCAACGAGCTGATGCCGCAGACAGGAGGAACCGGGAGCGGACAAGCCGCAGCTGCATTTGCCGCGTATCCTGAAAAAGCGGAAGGAGGACGACAAAGAAAATGGAGCAAACTAAGGGCCGCAAGGCGTTCTACATCGGCTCTGTCCGATCCTCATTGCGCTGCTCGTCTGGTTCTACGCCAACGACGACACGGAGATCGAGATCTCCGTCAACGATGTGCCGATAGAATTTCTGGCGAAGACACCACGCTGGCGGATAAGGGGCTCATGCTTCTCTCGAACGAGGAGGAGGCGATCGACCTCAAGCTGAGTATGCCGCGCAGCACCTACTTTTGAAGCTCGATCCCGGCAAGATCCGCATCGTGGTCGATCTCAGCTCGGTCACAACGACCGGCACACAGACGATCACCTACAGCGTGCTCTATCCGCGCGGGCCGCGCGGCGAGCTGCTTTCGAGCAGCATCACGCAGAAAGAGCCGACCGTCCGCTCGACCACCATTGAGATCGGCGAGCTGTTCCGCAAGAATGTGGAGATCCGCTGCAAGGTCGTCGGCAACGTGGCGGAGGGCTATATCGCCGGCACGGTCCGTGTATGCTGCCCGAGACGCTTGAGGTGCGCGGCCAGCAGGTCGACATCATGCAGGTGAGCTACGCGCAGGTCACGCTGAACATTGAAAACGCGACCTCCACGGTCGTGGAGCTGCTGGGCTTTGAGCTGTACGATTTCAGCGACCAGCTCATCCGCTCGAACCGCATCCATCCGGCCAGCGAGAGCATCCAGGTGACGATGCCGGTGATGACGGTCAAGGAGGTCCCGCTCACGGTCGAATTTGTCGAAACGCCCGGCTCGCGGCTCGAGAACGTCAAGTGGGCGCTGACGCCGATCGACACGATCACGCTCTCGGGCGACGCCTCGACGATGGCTGCCATCGACGAGATCAAGCTCGATACGCTCTCGCTCGCCGATCTCAAGGCGGCGGAGACCTTTACCTACGACATTCCGCTTCCTGACGGCGTGGACAATCAGCGGCGTGACGAGCGTGACGCTGACCATCCTGTTCGACGACATCGCGAGACTCCCTGACGGTGGACGCCACGCAGTTCGGCTACGAGAACCTGACGACCGAGCGTGATGTGACGGTCGTGACCTCGACGCTGAGCGTGACGCTGCGCGGCACGAGCACGGCGCTCGCGCAGGTGAATGAAGAAAACCTCCGCGTGGTGGCGGACCTGACGAACGTTTCCGACGCGGACGGCGTCTATACCGTCCCTGCAACGGTTTATGTGGACGGGCTGGACGTCGGCGCCGTCGGCAGCTATCAGGTGACCGTGCGTTTGAGCGGCGGAGCGGAAAACAGTACAGAGCATAACTGAAGGAGAACCTATGACCCAGATAGCAACGGTTGAAAAAATATTGCGCGGCGGCAGGGCGGAGATCTCCGTTCCCCGCAAGTCCGCCTGCGGACACGACTGCGAGCTGCTCGGGCTGCGGGATGCAGGGCTCGTCCACCCATGCGGTGGCGCTCAATCCCATCGGCGCGCAGGCGGGACAGAAGGTCGTGGTCGAGAGCAGCAACAAGCGGCTCTATGGCGTGATGCTGCTGGTCTACGCGGTGCCCATCGTGTTGTTTCTGATCGGCTACTTTGCCTCCTACGCGCTGACCTCCGAGGGGCTGCGCTATGCCATCGCCATTGCGGCGTTCTGCCTCGGCATCGTGCCGGCGATCCTCTACGACCGCAAGCTGAAGCGCGAGGGCGGGCTGGCGTTCACCATCATACGAACCCTGTAGCGCAGATATGTTCGGCTACGTTCTGCCCTCGCGGGATCGGCTCGACGAGCGGGAACGCGAGCGCTTCCGCGCCGTCTACTGCGGACTGTGCCACACGCTCCGGGAGCGCTACGGCTTTGCCGCGAGCCTCCTGCTCAACTACGATTTCACCCTTTTAGCCATTCTGCTCTCAAGCGGAGACGAGGAGTCCTGCACCGTGCGGCGCTGCGCCGTGCATCCCTGTAAGGGCTGCCGCGCGCAGACAAGCACGCCGGCGCTCGAGGCCGCGGCGGACCGGACCGTGATCCTCTCCTGGTGGCAGCTGCGGGATCACATCGCCGACCACGGCTTTGGAGCGGGCTCAAATACCGCTTTGCTTCGCTCTTTCTGCGCGGTGCTTACCGCAGGGCGGGGGAGCGGCTGCCGCACTTTCGACGCGGCGGTGCGGCTGCATCTCCAAGCGCTCGCGGCGCTGGAGGATGCGCGCTGCGCCTCTATTGATATGGCGGCAGAGCCCTTCGCGGCGCTGATGGCGGACGCGGCGGCAGACCTCACGGACGAGAAGCGCCGGCGCATCCTCGGTCAGATCCTCTATCAGCTCGGCCGCTGGATCTACCTCATCGACGCGGCGGACGACCTGAAAAAGGATACCGAAAGCGGCGAATTATAACCCACTGCTTTACCGTTATCATACGGAAAACGGCGTTCTCGGCGATCGCGGACAGGCTCGCGCTGGCCGAAACGCTGGACGCTCCATCGAGCCATGGCGGCGCCTACGCACCTGCTGCCAGAGACGGCGTATGGACGCCGATCCTGGACAGTATATTTTATGGTGTACTTTACGGCATCGGCAAAGCCGTTTTGGGGGACCTACCGCCGCCGCACGCGGACGCGGTACGGTGAACGACAAGAAGAAAGCAACGAGGAACACGCACTATGAACGATCCCCTACAAAGTATTGAACGTCTCGCCCTCCGCATCGGACGAGGAGGTGAAGAAGGCTTACCGCGACCTGGCGCGGAAGTATCACCCGGACAATTATCACGACAACCCGCTGGCTGACCTGGCGCAGGAGCGCATGAAGGAGATCAATGAGGCCTATGAGGCAGAATCCAGCGGAAGCAGCGCAGGGCGGGCAGCGGCTATGGTGCGCCGCGGCAGAGGATACGGCACGTATCGAGCAACGGCATTCAAGGGTCCTATCAGGGCCCGACCATGCAGCAGGTCCGTCTGGCCATCGCCCGCGGCGACTGAACCTGGCGGAGGAGCTGCTGAACGCCCAGACCAACCACGACGCCGAGTGGAATTTCCTCAAGGGTGCGATCTGTTATCGCCGGGGCTGGCTGGACGAGGCGCGACGGTATTATCAGACTGCCGTTACTATGGCGCCGGACAACCCGGAGTACCAGCGGGCGCTGGATATTCTGGAGGGACGTGGTGCAGCCTATCGCCCTGACGGGTATGGTAATGTGACCACCGGCACCTGCGGAAACAGCGACTGTCTGCGCCTGTGCGGCGCCACGCTGTGCTGCAACGCGCTGGGTGTGCCCGTTTGCTTCTGCTGAATTTGTACACAACAGGGGAGGGTTTCCCTGTTCTACTAAAATGAAGGAGTTGATCCCGTGGTCAAGAGTATGACCGGTTACGGCCGCGCCCGCGAGATGCGAAGCGGCAGAGATATCACCGTGGAGGTGCGGTCCGTCAACAACCGCTATCTGGACTGCACTGTGAAGCTGCCCCGCGCCTATATTTTTGCGGAGGACGCCATCAAGACACGCGTACAGAAGGCGATCTCCCGCGGCAAGGTGGATGTGTTCGTCACCATTGACACCTCTGCGGCGGATGTGGCGGTGGTGCAGGTGAACGAAGGGCTGGCGAAGGGGTACTATGACGCACTGATGCACCTGAAGAACAGCTTTGCGCTGTCCGGCGATGTGACGCCGGAGGTGCTGGCCAGGTTCCCAGATGTGCTGACGGTCACCAAGGCGGAGGAGGATGTGGAGGCTATCGCCGCCGATATCTGCGCCGTGCTGGATGATGCGCTGGCGGCCTATAACGCCATGCGTACCGTGGAGGGTGAAAAGCTGGCGTTGGACGTTTCCTCCCGGGTGGATACCATTGAGGAGACCGTGAGCAAGGTGGAGGCGCAGTCGCCACAGACGGTAGCGGCCTATCGCCAGCGGCTGGAAGCCAAGATGCAGGAGGTACTGCAGTCCACCACCATCGACGAGAGCCGTATCCTTACCGAGGCGGCTATCTTCGCTGATAAGGTGGCTGTGGACGAAGAAACGGTGCGCCTGCGAAGCCATATCGCCCAGTTGCGGGACATGCTGCAAAGCGGCGAGCCGGTGGGGCGAAAGCTGGATTTCCTCATCCAGGAGGTGAACCGGGAGTGCAACACCATCGGCTCCAAATGCAACGATCTGACTATGGCCCGGGATGTGTTGAACATGAAGGCTGAGGTGGAGAAGATCCGCGAGCAGGTGCAGAACATTGAGTAAGGAGGCCGGTATGCAGTTTATCAACATCGGCTTCGGCAATCTGGTCCGCCGTCCAGCGGCTCATCGCCGTCGTCAGCCCCGACTCGGCGCCGGTGAAAGCGATGATCCAGGAGTCTCGGGACAGCGGGATGCTTATTGATGCAACCTACGGGCGAAAAACAGCGGCGGTGCTTATTATGGACAGCGACCATGTGGTGCTTTCCGCCCTGGCGGCGGAGAAAATGGCACCGCCCCGGATGGGGTGGAAGGTAGGATTTACAGAGGAGAATGAATTTGATCAGGGAAAGACCTTCATCATCTCCGGCCCGTCCGGGGTTGGCAAGAGCACCGTTTTGAACGCCGTGTTTGCGGAATATCGTGACGACCTGTATTTTCCGTTTCCGCCACGACCCGCGACCCCCCGAGAGGGGAGCAGGACGGCGTCCACATTATCATTTCATCCAGGCGGATGCCTTCCACAAGATGATCGAGGAGGACGCCTTTTTTGAGTATGCCGAGTATGTGGGTAATTTCTACGGTACACCCAAGAAGTTTGTGGATGCCGCTATGGACCAGGGCCGGGATGTGATTCTGGACATTGAGATCCAGGGGGCCAGCAGGTGATGTGCCAAGCGGCCGGAGACCGTGCGCATTTTCATTGCGCCGCCGAGCTGGGCCGAGCTGGAGCGGCGCCTGACCGCCGCGGGACGGACGATGAGGAGATAATACAGAAGCGGCATGATCCGCGCCAAGGTGGAGCTGAAAATGGCTGACCGGTATGATTACTTTGTGGTCAATGACACCGTGGAAAATGCCGTGAACGAGTTGAACGGGCCATCATGTGCGCCGAGCACTGCCGAGTTGAGCGCATGGATCCATTCAAAATATCCTGGTTGACGCGGCCTAAATTTATTTTCGCCGCGCCGCAGATAGGAAGTTGATTATTATGATGCTGTATCCCGCTATGAACAAAACTTACTGAGTACATTCCCAACCGCTACATGATGGTGAATGTGGTGGCACGCCGCGCCCGTCAGATCGCCCAGGAGGCGGAGATGAAGGGGAGCCATCCTGGACGGAAAAGCCCGTAACCATGGCCATCAATGAGGTGGCCGACGGCAAGTACGATCACCGCGGCGGACACGGTGATCGACACCGATAAGTAATCACCGATTCAGGAGGCTGACATCATGGCGCAGATTGCCAAAATCGCCTCTCCGGCGCGGCCTACCTTGCCATTGACAAGCCTTATGACTATTTGGTCCCGCCCGATGGCATGGAGGTCCGAGCCGGCGATGCGGGTCATCGTACCCTTCGGCCGGGGAAACCGGCGCTCGGAGGGGATGGTGCTCGGCTGTGGCAGCCCGGACTGCAGGATCGGCCACTGAAGGCGGTGGAGGCACTGCTGGACGAAACACCAGCTGCTCCCGGAGCAGATCCGATTGGGACTATGGATGTGCCAGCGGTACTTCTGCACCTTTATGACGCACTTCACGCGATTTTGCCCATTGGCTTGTGGTTCAGCACCGAGAGACCTACGCTGCAGCGTGAGCCGGAGGAGGAAGCTCTGCCGCGATAAGGAACGGGTGCTGCTGGATATGCTGCGGGAGAAGGAGCAAACCTTCTGCAGACCTGCAGCGCAGCGGCGCAGCCCCGGCGGGCACGGGAATTGCTTCAGAAAATGGAAAGGCTGGGTTTGGTTGCCTGTCGCCGGGAATCCAGCCGCCGCACATGCGACAAGACGGATAATCTGGTGAGCTATTGCACCGGACGAGGCGGCGGGCTTATCCGGGAAAAGAAAAAGAGCGCCCCGGCAGGCTGCAGCACTGTCATTTCTCCTGCAAAACGGGGAGACATCCCTGCATGAGCTGCTGTATTTTACCGGCGTGAGCCGGCAGGCAGAACGCAGATGGAAAGGGCAGAGATCGTCTCCCTTGCGGGAGCAGGAGGTGTTTGTCAGCTGCGCCCGTCTGATAAGCAGGTAACGGATCCGGCTGAACGACGAACAGCAGGCTACCTATGACGGATCCTGCCGCTCATCCGACGGGGAAGGCCCGGGGTGACACTATTGCAGGGCGTTACGGGAAGCGGAAAAACGGAGGTTTACATCTCCGCCTGGCCGCCGATTGCTGGAGAAGGGAAAAACGGGCCATGATTCTGGTGCCGGAGATCGCCCTGACGCCGCAGATGATGGCGAGGTTTTCCATGTATTTCGGGGAGGACGTTGCGCTGCTGCACAGTGCGCTGGGCATTGCCGAACGCTATGACCAGTATAAGCGTATCCGCCAAGGCTTGGTAAAAATCGTGCTGGGCACCCGGTCAGCGGTGTTTGCTCCGCTGCCTGAGTTGGGTATGATCGTGATTGACGAGGAGCAGGAGAACTCCTATGAATCGGAAAACCGCCGCCCTGCTACCACGCCCGGGATATTGCCAAATATCGCTGCGCCAAGGAGGGTGCATGGCTGGTGCTGGGATCGGCGACGCCTACGGTGGAGACAACTTACCTGGCCCGAGAGGGGCGATTACCATTGTCCCTGCTGCGAAAACGGTACAATGAAAACGCGCTGCCCCAGGTGTCCCTTGTGGATATGCGCCAGGAGCTAAAGCAGGAAACTATACATCTATCAGCCGCCGCCTGTACGAGGAGATTCAAAAAAATCTGGAGCTGGGACAGCAGACGATTCTGTTTCTGAACCGGCGGGGCAACAGCCGGCAGATGATCTGCCCCGGCTGCGGCTATGTGCCCCAGTGCCCCCGGTGCAGCGTGTATCTGACCTATCACTCTGCCAACCGGCGGATGATGTGCCACTACTGCGGATATTCAGAACCCTTTGCGCCGGATTGCCCGCAATGCGGCGAGCCATTTTAAGCCCATGGCTCCGGTACGCAGAAGGTGGAGCAGGAGCTACGGGAGCTGTTTCCGGAAACGCCCATCCTGCGGATGGATGCGGATTCCGTGGGAACGCAGACGAAAAATGCTGCAGAAATTTGAAAAGGAAAGAATTCCTATCCTTTTGGGCACACAGATGGTGGCCAAGGGATTGGATTTTGATAATGTGACGCTGGTGGGTGTTCTGGCGGCGGACCAATCACTTTATGTAGACCACTATCGGGCCGTGGAGCGCACCTTTGTGCTGCTGACGCAGGTGGTAGGACGGGCCGGACGCGGCAACAAAGCGGGACGGGCTATTATCCAGACCTATACACCGGAAAATGAGGTGCTTCGCAACGCCGCTGCCCAGGATTACGATAGTTCTACAAACGGGAGATCGACCTGCGGCGGATCCGACGGGACCACCCTTTGCCGACGAGGTGGTGCTGACGGTGACCGGACCGGAGGAGGCGAATGTGCGCCGGGCTTGTACACAGGTGCGCGGACGGTCTGCGCCGGGCCGTTTCTCAGGTGCCCTATGCCGGGATGGACCTGGAGGTGCTGGGTCCGGCACCGGCCAGCGTTGTCAAGGTGAACAACCGCTACCGCTACCGCATCACGGTGGTTGGAAAATGCACCGCACCGGTGCGGAGCTGCTGGCGGCCTAATGAAGGAATTTGCCAGGAGAAAGGAAAAACCGTACACTGCATATTTTTGCAGAGTAATCGTTGAATTAAAATGAGGAGGATGAATTATGGCGACTGCGAAGATCGTTCTGCAGGGCGACGAGTGTTTGACCAAGGTTTGCCGCCCGGTTACTGATTTTAACGGCCGTCTACACACACTGCTGGACGACATGACGGACACGCTGCTGGATTCCGGAGGCGTAGGATTGGCCGCACCTCAGGTGGGTATCCTGCGCCGCGTGTGCGTGGTGCTGAATGAGGACGACGAGGTCATTGAGCTGGTGAACCCGAGATTATTTTTTACTGACGGAGAGCAGACGGGACTGGAGGGCTGCCTGAGCGTACCGGGGGAAAATACGGCGTGGTTACCCGCCCGGAGGTGGTGCGCGTCCGAGCCCAGGATAGAAACGGTGATTTCTTTGAGGTGGAGGATTCCGACCTGACAGCCCGATGCTTCTGCCACGAGATCGAGCATTTGGACGGACATCTGTTTATTGAGCACACAGACCGCCTGATGACTGAGGAGGAGCTGCAGGAGTTCATCCGCCAGCAGGAGGAAAGCGAGGACTAAGGATGCGAATTCTATTTATGGGAACGCCGGAGTTTGCTGTGGAGCAGCTGAGGCGCCTTGTGGAGATGGGCCACGAGATCTGCGGCGTGTTTACACAGCCGGATAAGCCCAAGAACCGGGGTATGAAATTGGCCTTCTCCCTGTAAAGGAATATGCCCTGACACAGGGCTTGAGGTTTATCAGCCTACCAAAATGCGAGATGGAACAGCCCTGGCCATTGTGGAAAAGCTGCAGCCGGAGCTGACGGTGGTGGCAGCCTACGGCCGCATCCTGCCGGAAGACATTTTGGCGGTACCGCCGCGGGGGTCCATCAACGTACACTCCTCTATCCTGCCCCAATACCGGGGGCTGCGCCCATCAACTGGGCTATTTTGGACGGCTGTAAGGAAACCGGCGTTACCATTATGCACATGGCCAAGGAGTTGGACGCGGGGATATTATCTGCGTCGAAGAAAACAGAGATACCCCGGACGAGAATGCCCAGGAGCTGACCCATCGCCTGGCACTGTTGGGTGCGGACGCCCTGGAGGAGGCTGTGACGCAGCTGGCAAACGGTACAGCGGCCCGCACACCCCAGGATCACAGCGCTTTTACCTATGCGCCCATGCTGAGTAAGGGAGCTCTCCCCATGGATTGGAACAAGCCGGCCCAAAAGCTGCACAACCAGGTGCGGGGCTGATCCCCTGGCCCTGTGCCAGCACAGAGCTTGGCGGAAAAAAGTGAAAGTATTCAAAACGAAGCTTGGCAGAGAAACAAATGCCGAGGCCGGGACGATCCTGACCGCCGGGAAGCGGGGGTTAGAGATTGCCTGCGGCGACGGATGCAGCCTGTGGATCCTCAGAAATGCAGGCCGGGGCGGCAAGCGTATGATGGCAGCGGATTATCTCCGGGGCCATCCCATTGAACGGAAAATGAGCGAGAATAGAAAAATGACCGCCCGGGACACGGCGTTGGAGGTACTGATGCAGGTGGAGCGGGCCAATGCCTGGTCCGACGGCAGCCTCAAGCGCACCATTGCCAAAAAATGGGCTGGAGGGCCGGGAGGCTGCCTGGCCACAAGACTTGCCTATGGCGTGATCCAAAATCGGACACTGCTGGACTACTATATCTCCTGCTACTGTGTGCAAAAAGCGCCCATAGCGGCTGGAGCCGGTGATCCGCAATATCCGCATCGGCGGGTATCAGATCCTGTTCATGGACAAGATCCCCCGTGCCGCCGTAAATGAGGCGGTGGAGATGTGCCGGCGGGAACGGACGGCCCAGGGCGGCCGGCATGGTCAACGCTGTGCTGCGGAAATTTGTCGACAAACTGGATGAATATGCCGGAGATACGCTGCAGCGGTACGGCGGAATATTTGTCCATCCGATACAGCCACCCGCTGTGGCTGGTGAAAAAGCGACTGCTGGAGATTTTGCCGCCTGAGGAGGCGGAGGCAGTTCCTGCGGGGGAACAACGAGATCGTTCCCACTACCATACACACGAACCTGCTCAAGACAGATGACGAGACCCTGGTGGAGGAGCTGAAGCAGGCGGGGATCGCGGTGGAGCGCCATCCGTGGCTGGAGGGCATGCTTCACGGTGAGCGGCACGGGCATCTGGAGCGATTGCCGGCCTTTTCGGAGGGGCGCTTTATGGTGCAGGACGCTGCCGCACATCTGGTATCGGTGGTGGCCCAGGCAAAAAAAGGTGACCGGGTGCAGGATGTGCGCTGCACCGGGGGGAAGTCTTTGCCGCCGCCATTTCTATGGAGGGAGAGGGCGAGATCATCGCCTGCGACATCCATCCGCACAAGCTGAAGCTTATTGACAGAGGAGCCCAGCGCCTGGGCATCGGATGCATCCGCACCATGCTGGCGGATGCTCGGGAGCACCATGCGGCCTGGGATCGGGCGGCGGATGGGTCATCGCAGATGTGCCCTGCTCGGGCCTGGGTATCATCCGCAAGAAGCCCGACATCCGTTACAAGGATCCTAAGGAGTTGGGTTGGCTACCCGGTATCCAGCGGGCGATATTGACAATGTATGCGAATATGTGCGGCCGGGAGGTGTACTGGTGTACTCCACCTGCACGGTGCTGCCGGAGGAGAACAAGCCGTGACGGACGATTTCTTGCAGGCACACCCCGAATTTGAAATGACACCATTTGCCCTGCCGCTGCCCATCGGGCGCTGCGGGGGCAGAGCTGACACTGTGGCCTCAGCGCAACAGGGACGGACGGCTTTTTACATCTGCCGCATGCGCAGGAAGGACTAAAACGCAGAACGGGAGGGAGACTTACTTGGTTGACATAAAATCCATGACTCTGGAGGAAATGGGAGAATATCTTCGCCAGCTGGGTGAGCCGACCTTCCGGGCTAAGCAGGTGTTTTCCTGGCTGCATCAGGGCGCACGATCCTTTGACGAAATGAGTAATCTCTCCAAGGCGCTTCCGGGCCAAGCTGGCGGCCACCTGCCGCATTACGGCCCCTACCGTGGTGAGGAAACAGGAATCCCGGCTGGATGGCACCATCAAATACCTATAGGAGCTGCAGGATGGAAACTGCATCGAAACGTACTCATGCAGTACCACCACGGCAACACCGTGTGCATCTCCTCCCAGGTGGGCTGCCGCATGGGCTGCGCCTTCTGCGCATCCACTTGCCGGGCGGGTGCGGGATTTGGCTCCATCTGAGATGCTGGATCAGGTGCTGTTTACCCAGATGGACTCCGGGAGGAGATATCCAACATCGTGCTCATGGGCATCGGGGAGCCCCTGGATAACCGGGACAACGTGCTGAAATTTTTGGGGCTGGTAAACCATCCGGACGGGATGCACATTGGTATGCGGCATATAAGCCTGTCAACCTGCGGCGTGAT